>Ga0105240_10000045_pt1 | contig 248579 bp, 297 predicted proteins | sample KBSC54metaG_FD_80426 | JGI IMG/M metagenome (GOLD analysis project Ga0105240, IMG submission 80426) | Corn rhizosphere microbial communities from Kellogg Biological Station, Michigan, USA - KBS C5-4 metaG | ecosystem: Host-associated > Plants > Roots > Rhizosphere > Soil | place: Michigan...
CCGGACATCGACCGGTGGTACGTCGAGAAGGTCCTTCCGAGCGTCGTAGACGGGACCCGAAGTATCCTCACCGAGAGGACTCCAAAGGGAGAGATCCTCGGCGTCGCGATCACGAAGAACGGAGCCCACTCGAAGCTCTGCCACTTCTCGGTCGCCGAGGAGGCTCGCGGTTCTGGGGTCGGGGAGACCCTCCTTCGAAGAGCCGTGGAGGCGATGACCTCGGGAGGAGCCCGAGACATCCACCTCACGATCGGAGAAGAGGCCGCCTCTCAGTACAAGGGCTTCTTCACTCGGTATGGGTTCGAGGAGAAGGGTCACGCGGGCTCTCGCTATCGTCGTGGGGTCGACGAGCTGGTCTGGAGAGTGAACCCGGAGACTCTTCTCCACCGCCTCGGCTAGTGTCTGGAGTTCTCTACGAACAATTCGTTCAAGAGGACCACATCCCCGTTCGCTCGAAGAAGCTGAACGGAACCTCCCTGGCTCACCTCGGAAGCCAACGTATGAGCCATGGAGAGGACGCGACCGAACATCTCCAAATCGGTCTTCACCTTCAAGCAGTCGCGAAGGTAAAGCATCTTCTTCCTGGCGGAAGCGGACAGCCGGAAGTTCACTTCCAATTCTGATTCTTCGTCCATAGGCTCGTTACGCCTAGAGTTTCCGGACGCGGGCGTACTGAAGGTTCCGGGCCATCGCCGACCAATGACGGAGGAGATGCTCCTCGGCTTGACCCTTGAGGCTAGGATCGAACGAGACGATGTAGGCGCACTTCGCCTCGTTTCGAGTCGCGAAAACCCCGAAGTCCGGGTGGAGGACCCAATCGAAGGTCGTAGCTCCGCCGTCGTAGGCGGTCGCTCGCTTCCTAGGGACGCGCTTTTCTACGATCCACATCAATTGGACGCGCTGGGCGGCAGTCCCCGAGGAAGGACTCCGCGAGCACGCCCCTCGTACTGGGGCATGATGTCGGGGAGCTTCTCGCAGAACCCGTCTTCACACCCGTGGGCGCAGCAGTCGTCGCACGCAGGACTCGTCTGGGCGTCGTTGTCATAGCACCCGATACAGACGGCCCTACGAGCTTCCGGACAGTGAGCGCAGTAGAGTGGCGTCGTCAGCGCCATCTCCTTGAAGGCTTCTTGTCGCCCCGAGTCCAAAGCCTCGGCGACCGCCTCCATCAAGTCCTCGGGGAACTGAGCCTCTTTCAAAAGAGCCTCGAAGTGCTTCTCGAACTTCTCCTGATTCGTGGACTCGCTGGTGTCCTCTCTCGTGAGTCGAAACGCTTCGCGACTGAGATCGATCAGGTCCGAGATCATCTTCCGTTCTTACCCTTCCCCAGCGTAAGTAGCGAGGGATGCCTTACCAGAAACCGGGTGTGACGCTCATTCCGATCGCTCGGAACCGAAAACTCGCCCCGGTTCGAGAGACCCGAGCTTCGGCGGGATGGATGAGGTTCGAGGCTCTCGGACCTTACGTCTCCGCTACATACGTCAGCATCCAGAGCACATGTAGAGACACCTGTCGGTTCAAGAACGGGAACGGGTGCTTCGCCGAAGCCGGGTACATGGGCCCCCTCGTCCGTCAGCTGGACCGAGCCTCGGAAGATCTGGAGCCCTCGGAGGTCTCGGCGAACGAGGCCGCCCTCTTGGACGAGTTCGGCCCGGTCCCCCAGGACGGCGGGAAGTACGGGAAGTCCGGGCGGGACCTCCGCCTCCATATCAGCGGGGACGCCTTCGACGAAAAGAGCGCTTCCCTCCTCGCCGGAGCCGCTAGGAGGTGGCGGGAGCGCGGGGGCGGGGTCGTCTGGGCCTATACCCACTCCTGGGCTTCTATCCCGATCTCGGCCTGGGGAGACATCCAGGTCCTGGCCTCCTGCGAGACTCCCTCCGACGTCGCCCGGGCTCGGGGGCTCGGGTACGCCCCGGCCCTCGTCGTCCGGGACTTCAACGGGGCCCGTCGGGCGTATCCGGTCCCGGAGATCGAAGGGAGAGTAATCCCCTGTCCGGCGGAGACTCACGATACGACTTGCGTCCAATGCCGGCTCTGCTTCGATGTCGAGAACCTTCGGAAGCGGAAGTTCGTGATCGGCTTCTCCGCTCACGGTCGGGATGACGAGAAAGCTCGACGGCGCCTCCCCATCTTGAACTCTCTCTTCGGGAACATCTCATGATCGCCAGAAAGAAGATCCCGTGTCTCTGCACCTCCTGCGGGAAGGAAGGACAGGGAGATCCAATCTTGGACATGAACGGGGACGTCATGGCGATCGGGTACCCTCCCTACTGGAAGATCCTCCGGAAGGGTTGGGATCCCCTCCCGTCGAACCTTCAGGAGAAAGAGGGGGAACGCTTCCCCGTCTGCCCCGACTGCGTTCCTCCGGGGACCGTATGACGGTCTGCGTCTATGCCGGGACCTTCGACCCGTTCACCCGCGGCCACTTCAGCGTCGTCCTTCAGGGGTGCCGCCTCTTCTCTCACGTTCGGATCCTCGTCGCGAACAACCCCGCGAAGGTGACGACCTTCACCCACGTCGAGCGAGTGGAGCTGATCAAGAGCTACATCTCCAAGATGCCTCACGTCTCGGTAGACTCGACCTCGGACTACGTCGTCCGCTACGCCGAGGGGATCGGAGCTTCGGTCCTGATCCGCGGAATCCGGAACGAGACCGACGCGAAGGATGAGATGGCCCTCGCCGTCGAGAACTCGAAGCTCTGCCCTCGGGTCCAGACGGTCCTCCTCCCGGCTGATCTCGCCGTTTCGGACGTCAGCAGCACCGCAATCAAGAAGAAGATCGAGACCGCCGCGGACTACGCGGAGATGAAAGACCTCCTCACGGTCGAAACCTATCTCGCTCTGATCAACCATCGCGAGCGAGTCGCCGAGATGCGCAGCCGAGGTCACCTCAAATGAGTCTCTCTGAAAAACTGAAGCCACTCTACCACAAAGGATTCACGACTCGCTTCGAGGTCGACGAGAGGGAACTTCGACCTCGAATCCGAATTATCGTCTCCTTCCCGAACAACAAGGAGTGGTTCGACGAGTGGATCTGCTACCACCACGGGGAAAGCACGGAGCCCGAATACATCCTGAACGCCGTTAGGTTCCGGATCGACGCGATGATCGACCAAGCCCGCCGTATCGTCGAAACGGCCGACGCTTCCGTCATCCCCGACCTATTCAATTTCTGAACCATGAAGTACGTCCGAACCCGCGAGCACCACTACGGCACCTTCCACCCCAACTTCCCGAAGTTCACCGTCGGAGCGAGGGTGAAGGTCGTGCTGGGGAAGTACGATCGAGAGTTCGAGGCCGAAGTCTGCGGTCCGATCCGTCGGTCGGAGATCGGTTCGGGGAAGATGGTCTACGCGTGGAGCGTCTTGGTGAGGGTAGAGGGCGAGAAGGAACTCCGAGAGATCGACCCCCAAAGGGTCACCTCAGTTCTTTTCACCCCGCCCATCCCGAAAAAGCGTAAAGTAGCTCCGTGATCGTTACGAGCCCGCGCTGGAAGGACGAGGAGCTGAAGCCGGAGGACGCCTTGCGTCAGGCGATCGGCTATTCTCTCATCACCAGCATCCATCGGAACGGGCCTCGTGGGATTCCCGGACAGATCATCGGTCGGATGCCGGAGAGAGTGCGTAAGGCGCTCTCCGAGCTTCGTTCTGAAGACATCCAGGACGTTCGCGCCTTCGACACCCAGAACTTCGGATGACGAAGCTCTAGCCGAGCTTCCGGTCTGATTTGTAGTGACGTTCGGTCGCTATGTCTTCTGGTTGAGGGACGAACATGGACAAGAACTGTTCCTGCGGGCGTGAGCTAGCCTTTGGTGAAGAGAAGATCGACGCAGAGGGTGGTCGTCGGATCGCGGCCAATTGCCCATGCGGGATTCTCTACGTCCGCGAGATGAGGCCAGCTCGTATCGAGTTCATCTCCATGACCTTCCACATCGATTCGAAGACGAAGGACGGGCTTACGGCCTTCGACATCTCAATGGAGCCTCGTAAATAACCTGTAATACGAGCGCATCGACCCCATCATTTCGAGTGGGCATTTACGAATATTTCAGGATACGGAGGATGTCATGGAAAGCGTGATCGTAGAGATTCGAGCTGGAGAAGGCGGAGATGACGCGAAGCTTCTGGTGAAGGAGCAGTTCGTTGTGTATGTGCGCCTGATCGAGCGGAGGGGTCTTTGACTGCTTCATCGTAGACGAGCGCCCCGGCTTCCTCTCGTTCCAAGTGAGCGGGAAGGTGGCACGCTCGACCTTCTCTCAGGAATCCGGAGGGCACCGCTGGCAGCGCGTACCTCCGAACGAGAAGAGGGGACGAGTCCAGACCTCGACCGTCACTGTAGCGGTCCTCGACGAACCGAAGGAGTCGGAGCTTCGGATCGAGGAGAGAGACATCGAGTGGCAGACCTGTCGCGGTAGCGGAGCCGGTGGTCAGCACCGGAACGTCACCAACTCGGCCGTCCAGATGACCCACCTCCCTACCGGGATCCGAGTCCGCGTCGAGAACGAGCGCTCCCAGCACCAGAACCGAGAGACAGCCCTCCGGGTCCTACGAGCCCGCGTACACGAAGCGCGGACGTCGGCGGCTACCTCGGCTCGGGAAGACTCCCGACGGGCGCAGGTGGGCTCGGGGATGCGAGGGGACAAGGTCCGGACGATCCGCGCTCAGGACGGCCAAGTCACGGACCACCGACCGAACGGCGGTCAGATCCGGTACAAGGACTACATCCGCGGGAACTGGGAAGGCCTTCTGAGATAAGGAATCAGGGCGTAGTCCCCACCCAGCCGCAGTACTGAGGGTAGATCGCGGCTGCCATGGCCGGCCCCTCGCTCGCGTTTGGGTGTAGACCGTCCGACTTCGCCAACGTCATCCCAGCGAACGTATGGTCTGCGATCACATTCTGACCGCCGCTGACCGCCGTCGCGATCACGCCGGGGAGGTAATTTGCGTTCCAGTCAAGCACTTGAGCCGTAATCGGCGCACTCGCCGAGTACTGGAGCAGGTCCATCGCGATGACCTTGGCTTGCGGCATCTTGCTCTTGATGTCCGCCAACAAGGCTGCGTATCTCACGGCCAGCTGAGCGTTCGTCTGGCCGTCGCTCACTATGTCATTGATGCCGATCAGAAGCGGAATGACGTCCGGGACGAAACGAGTACCGAACGCATACGTCGCCGAATCGAGATTCGCCTGTAGCGTGACGGTCGTTAGGCCACCACCGGCCAAACAACGATCTCTCGCGAAGGGTGTGAACGCTGGCTTCAGCGGTCCGACAGGACGAAACGGAGCGCCTCCGTCGGGCCGCGCGTCGATTGTGGCTTGAGTAAGACCGCGCCACTGAGCGATGTTGCCGGCTTGGGCGGTAATCGAATCGCCCATGAAGCAGACTTCTTTCGCCCCAGCGTAGCTGCTCGTCCCCCACTTCGTAGCGACGTACGCCTTAGCCTGAGATAGCTCCGTAGGAGAGGGCGCCGTCTTGCGCATGAAGATACAACCGAGCGCGACGTTAGCGCAAACCGTGCCGGTGTATCCTGCACCGACGAAACCCGTGTTGGTCAGCGCTGAGAGTACAGATGGCGTGCCAGTGTGTTCCTTATCGTTGTCGACGCTGACGTAGGCTACGCCGCCGACGATACGGCAATGCACAGCGTACGATCGACCGTCTGCGTAGAGCGGGGCGAAGCCGGTAATGCCATAGGGCGTCGAGCCCGTACCGAGGTCGGCGCCAGACTGAGTCACCTGAACCATGTACGGTGCGGCGCTGCCGGCGCTAACGATGCCGGGGGAGCTGTAGTACGAGGTCGGGGTGGGGTCGGCGGGAAGCGCGACCGGCGTCACGACGACGATCCACCAACCCTCTGTAGTGGTTACGACAGAGGAGGCAGCGGAGCCGACATCGCTATCGGAAACGCCCGCTTCGCCGATATCCCCTCTTGGGTTGCGGCGGCTTGAAGGACTGACCCATGGGTTTTCGAGCTTCTCAGGCGGGAGGGAGGTCCAGAGGACTAGCGTCTCTGGATATCCTCAATCCTCAGCGTCTTCAAGATGAGCGTGGTATCACTATCAGCTCATGGCCCAATAACGGTAGTGCGGGCGGATCTAGCGCTCAGGGAACTGCGGCCAACCAGCCCACCGTCACTACTATCGGCGGCAAGGCTGCGCTCCTTTTCGACGGCAGCAACGACGTACTGGCCGACTCGTTCGCTCGGCTGAGACGGGTGGATCTGATCGCCCAGGAAGGTGATGAACGGGGAGATGTCGGCGGGGGTCGTACTACGAACGGCCTTGAACCCGGCGTTGTGGAGAGCCGTAACGATAGCCGGGTGACCCGCGTTGACCGCCGCGAAAGTAGCCGCGTTGGGGGAACCCGGGCAGATGTACAGGTCGTCTACGACGAACAGGGCCGTCGGGAAGAGGGCCGCCAGAGCCAACATGAAGGTCTGTTTGTCGGCGAGAACCGTCGCTGCTGAGTGACCGCTGACGATGACGTCATTCGTACCGATGTTGACGATGATCACCAGCTTGCGGCGACCAACGGACCAGTCTCCCGGAAGGGCGCCCCACGAAGACCCGCTGAGGTACGTCGTGAGAGAAGAGATCGCGTTGCCGTTGTGGGCGAAGCACAGGTCCTGAGGGAAAGCGATCGCCGCCTCCGAAAGGGGTCCCACGGCATTGTAGATACGACCCGACACGGGTCCAGCGTCGAAGAGACCCTGGAGGTACTTCCTCCACTGGGCGATGTTGGCGGTACCCGAGCCGCCCGACGTGATCGAGTCTCCCCACCACATGAAGTCCACGGCGGAGGGGGTCGATACCGTCACGGACGGGATACCGATGGGTCCGATCCCGCGAGGATCCACCCGGCAATCGGCCTCATTCCCCGAACTTCCGTAGACGCCTCCGAGACCGATGTTCGTAGCGGTCCAGGTCCACGGAGTTCCGGCGCTACCCGCGACTCCATTGACGCTTACGATCGCCGTAGCGGGATTCCAAGCAACCACCCCTAGGAGAGCGTGGAACGTGAAGACGAGGTACCCGCTGGCCGCCTTCACGGTTCCGCCCTGAACGGCCTCGATTCGAACGCCCGTCCCGTCGTGTCGGAAACGGATACCGTTGTTCGCGTCGTCGAACGTGACGAGCCAACGGATATCCCCGCTGAACATCTCAGTAGAGGCGAAGTTCGGAGAGACCTGGTAGAACTGAGCGGCCTTCGAGAGAATCAGGGGGTTGAAGGTAGAGACCGGCGCGACGTCTCGTCCTCGCGGATGACCCGCGGTCCCGTATTGGTTGGTGTTGCGGATCGCGCTCGTGGGATAGTTCCCCGGCTCGCTGCTCACGAAGTCGTAGACGCCGTCTCGAACGCCTGCGGTGAGACCACCGTGCCCACTCAGGTCATCGTTCTCCGAGAGCATCATCTGGGACTCGCCGCCGTTCGCGGCTACGCGAACCCGGTAACGACGCCACGTCTCGGTAAGGACGGTTTCACCCTGGCTGGTCTGATTCCCCGCGGGACCGCCGGTGTACAGATTGATACAGGCCGGACCCGTACCTCCGATACTAGCTCTCGCCCAGGCGCTTCCAGCCATTGGGGCGCTGAGAGCCGCCACGTTTACGTTCTGGCGCCAACGGAGAGTCGCGTCCCCAGCAGTCTGAACGCGAGTAGCCTTTCGACCATCCGGGCCTTCCACGTAAGAGCCCGTGACCGTAACGCCACCTTGGTTCGACCAAGGCGATAGAGTGATGTCACGGGAGTGACCCGTTTGACTGGTCGTACCGCGTTCGAGGAGTAGCATCTTCCCTGCCCCGTCGTTCCGGTCTTCATACCGGGGAACGTTGGACGCGGCGAAGTCCATGAACGAAGTGGACACGCCCGTAGAAGGCGAGGTCGTCAGGAACGTACCCTCAGTGGTACGTGTGAAGGGGATCTGAGAGAAATCCACGAACGGTGTCGGGGTCGACGCCCGTCCTCCACTAATGGCTGCTCTGAAAGGCATCTAGTCCCCTCTGACAGCTTGAAAGAGTTTCCGGGGGGGTGCCATACCCCATACGGGCCTCTATAAGGAAATCAGACGGATCACAGTACCCAAATTGTCGCAGCGAATGTCCCGATCGTATCTTCTCCTGAGAAGACGGTCGTAAGCGTCACTTCCACACGAGGAGTTGAGAGACCTTCTCCGCTGAAGACCGTAGCGGCGACCGTTGTACCCGCTGAATCGAAGATGGGAGGGCTCGTAACCTGATATGGCTTCGAGGTGTCGTAGAGCATCCCGTTCGGGAGAGTGAAGACGAACTCCCCGACTCCACCTTTCCCTCCAGTCAAGGTGAGGGCAACAACGCCCGAGATCGTCAGATACTTGCCGACCTGGAGGTAGCTCCACAACTCGACCGGATCGAGCGCGGAAACGACTCCGCTGGCGCCGGAGAGAACGGGCGTGTACGTACCGGCCGTAGCCCCGCCCTCGTCCACCCCGAGGGCGCCGATCGCAGCCCGAGCGCTCTGTTGAGTCGCACCGATAGCCTGAAAGAGTTTCCGAGGTGGCGCCATGGGTATGACCCCGGCGCCCCATAAACCCGCTAACGTCGCTCCCCCGACTCCTCGATCTGAGTCTCGGCCCAATCGAAGATCTGAGTCAGGAGGTCCCCGAACCCCATTCTCTCTGCCGCTCGGGCGAGAGCTTCCGCGTTCTTCTCGGACTGCTTTTCGTTCTCCTCAGGGGTACGAGCGTACAGAAGAGCGAGTCGGGTCAACAGGAACCGGTCTTCGGCCGAGAGATGATCCCTCATTCTCCTCTCGAACTCTTCGGTGTCTCTGGCCACGATCAGGACTCTCCCTCTGGAGGCTTCTTGAACCTCAGGCTCGCCTGGCGTTCGTTTTCGAGTCGGACCAGCTCCTCGTAGCGCTTCCCCCCGATCCACTCCTCCTTGATCTCGGTCACGTAGACCTCGGAAGGCGGCGGAGGAATCGAGCCGTTCCCGTCCCGACGATCCTCGTCGTCTCGTCGCGGAGGCGGTTCTCGAAGAGCGCCCCAAAGGGCCCGAAGAAACGACCGGATCATGCCCTGGCCCGGGCCTCGGCGCGCATGTTATCCAGAAGGGCGCGTCCGAGCGGGTCTTTCACTTCCCCACTTCGAGCGTCGATCCGGCCGAGGGGTCCGGTGACTTCCACACGCGGCTTCCCGTCCCGACAGTCATGGCACAGGAAGCTCTTCTTCGGATGGCTCATCCCGCGAGCTACCTTCACGTGTCCGCACTCTCCCGTGATGGTGTGTACGTACGTACAGCTCCACGAGTAGCTCCGACCTCGAATCGAAGAGCGCTCCTCGCAGGTGGAGACGATACGGACGATCTTGACGTAACCGGGTGGGATGGGTCGTTCGGCCATGAGCGACTTACTCCCTTGGGCTACCGTGAATTCGAACGAGATGGACCGCCAAAAAGAAGGCCATCGACGAGAACGAAAGGGCCGCCCCAGCGAGCCTTACCCAATCCGGGAGTCCGGGAGGAATCATGGGGATCGACCCCAAGACCATCCCATACACCGCCGGAGTCAGATCTCGTTCACCCTTCATCACCGTTGTCCTCGGGGACTACCTCCGCGAAAGGCAGCGTGACTTGACGCGCCCGAGCTTCCTTCTTCTTCCGATCGATACTGTCCCGAACCGCTTCCCATCGACCCGACGCCTCGCTGTAGCGAGAGCCGAGGATCAGTCGGCGGATCGCGCTCGACAACATCAGCATCTCCTGCTCCTGGGTCGTAGGCTCTAGGAGACGTTCCGGAGCCTCGACGACCTCGCGGATGGCCGTTCCCTCGGCCCAGAGCAATCCCCAGCCTTCGGGAAGGTCCTCGGGGCGGATAAGCTCGGGCGGGGTGAGGTACCACCGCTTCCGTCCCATCGCGTACCCGGGATGGATGAAGGAGAGCTTCGTCCGGTCCCGGAAGAAGTCCGAGCGAGAGACCTTCACCTCGACGAGTCTCGAAGCTCCGTAGAACCATCCGATGGCGTCTGGGGCGGAGCCTGCGGCTGTCGCCATCTCCGCGAAGATGGGTCTACACCTCTGCTTATACTTCAACCAACGAGCAGCCCGATCGACCAGCTTGTCGTGAAGGTTCTCAGGACGTTTTCTCATTGACTAGGTCCAAGGCCGAAGGAGTCTCGGGGTCCATCTGGTTCCCGAAGCGGTCCCAGAACCGTACCGGAGCCCCTCGGGCGAAGAGTTCGATCCTCCGATGATGGGGGCCGTAGAGGCGGTCGATTCGCCTCCGAACCTCTTCCGGTTTCTCGCTGTGCTTCCTCCTCGGAGCTAGGACCGATTGAGCGACCTTCTCGTCCAGGACAGGCAGAGGGCGCCCCTTCCGCATCGGAGAGCCTACGAGGACCAGCTCCGCGGTCGGCTTCACGATCGAGGGTCGAGGTCCCTGGGCGCCGATAATCCCGCCGTCCCTTCGGGTCTTCGTCCAGATGAAGCTGACGCCTCGGAAGTAGAGATCCCACGCTCGAAAGAGATCGATCGCCGCGTCGAGTCGCGGGCAGGTCCCCCACATGAAGAGGACCGAGCGCTTCTTCATCTTCTTCCGTACCGGGAGCTTCGCGAGGGCCTCGTCATCCATCTGGATGTAGTGCTTCCCGGCGGCGGCGTCCTTGTTCGGGTCGCCGTAGTAGAGCCAGGGAGGATCCGCGTAGACGATCTCGTAGGTGTCGTCTGGGATCTCCTCGAAGCGCTCGAAGTCCATCCTAGCGGTTTCGGAGGAGCCACTCCACGAACGCCTCGTTCGTGAGGGCGTCTCTTCGACGGGATTGGATAGTCGACACGACCAGGGAGGGTTCGAGGCCTGTCTGGATGAGGTACTCCGCTACAGCGAGAGCCGAACGATTCCGGCCTTCGCGACAGGTCACGAGGATCGTCTTCCCGTGTTCCCGAGTGAAGGCGATCGCCTTCACGGCTCTTTGTAGTTCTTCGGCCTGGAAGTTCACCTGGTCGGTGTCGTAGAGGTCCACCCCATAGACGCGCTTCCCGTCCACGTACTGGACCTCTCGGTCGTCGCCGTGATCTACGTAGTTCAACTCTGCCGCGACGTTCATGAGGACGTCGAAAGGAGCGAGAGACTCCCCGTATGCGAGTAGACCGCCGATGGCTATCCCATCAGCGACGAAGTTGTACGGGGCCTTCTCCACCTCACTCATGGCGAGAAACGAGCCTTCGGGAACTTCTTCCGCAAGCCCTTCGAGCGCGCCTTGAACTGGGTCTCCTCGGCCTTCCTCCCTTCCGGGGTCTGAAGGTACTCGTAGCGCTCTTCCCACTCGGGGTGCTTCCGCCACTTGCACGTATCGATCGGACAGAGGAGCACCTGTTCGTAGGTGAGCGTAGGCCCCAGCTCGACGAGATACCGATGGACGCGATCGAGGGCCGCGTGGGCGCGGAGAACCTCTTCCTCGGCCTTGGCCAGTTTGGACTGGACCATGTCAGGCGAGAAGGGTCGAGCCGAACGGCTTCAGGACTTCCGCGAGGGCCTTCTCGCCCTCAGGGGTGACGCGGAAGACGGCCGGATCCTCGATGTCGGCGGCGAGGAACCCCTTCTTCACGAGACGGTGGGTGATCTTCTGATCCTCCCCGGTCCACTCGGTCGCGATCGTCCGTGGCGACAACGCCAAGATCCCGATCTCCACAGGCTTCAAGTTCACTAGTGACCCCTCTCCTCAGGTTCTCTTTCGGCGGGCGCACCACGCGCCTACCGAGGCTTCAGGTCCCGTATCGGTCGCGACGGGGGCGCGGGTTGATGCTGACGGAAACTCGCTTCTTCGATCCGGGGATCTTCCGGAACTGAACAGCCTTCATCGGCACCCACACCGGGGTGTCGTGGTTGTTGAGGATGAAGCCGGGCTCGCCCTTCGACCCGAGCGCGTATTCGTGGCCGGTGTTGACCCCGTCCTTCCACCTCACGTCGACCCGATCGCCGACGGCACAGTGCTCCCCGGCGTGCTTCCCATCGATCCAAGGCCTCAGTACGGTCATGGTACTTCCTTACCCTCCTGAGGCTTCGAGACGGGTTCGTACGAGTAGGAGGTCTTCGTGACGGTGACCCGTTCGGAGTGGTACTTGCTGGAGAGCCTTCTCGCAGCGCGGTCCTCGCAATCGGAGGAAGCGTACACGTCCGGGGTCTCGATCTTGCTTTCGCGGTCCGTGACGTAGAGCGTCACCCACCCTGTAGGAAGGATAGCTCGCCCGAGAGGTCCGATGACCTGACGCGTCTGATCCCCGCACCCGAAGCACTCGACCCAGAGGACGGGATGGGGCTTCGGTTCGAACTGAGGTGGCCTCGGCACCAGTTTTCGCGCCCGGGCTCGCGGGCGCGGCTTCTTCTCTTTCGGCTCTTTCGGCTCGCTCATCTCCGCGCCTCGTTCAGGAAGGTGGTTGGATCCAAGAGTCCTTTCGGACGAGGCATTCCGAGCCTCCACCAGACGGGGTCCATCGGCTTTTCATAGAGCTCAAGATGAAGCATCGAGGGAAGGTGTCCAGGTATCTCGGACCGAGCCTCGGTCGGAAGAACCCGTTGAACCGTACCGATAACCTCTCCGGCTTCGACCTGCTCTCCGGGTCGAACCTTCGCTCTCACTTCCCCGTACAGGACAACCCCCGACCGCCCGTTCACTAGAACTGCGCTCGTAGGAAGCCACCAGGGAGACTCCGCCTCGGGGCCGGTAAAGGCGAGGACGGCTATGGTCACCCCGTCCTCGACCGCTCGAACCGGAGCCTTCTCCGGGGCGTATAGGTCGACGCCGCTGTGGACGTCATGCTTCCGAACGGCCCCGAAGGCTCCTGGGTGGGGGGCGATCGGAACCTCCGGGTAGTGGAACAGGAGGGGCCAGAGCCACATGACTCAGAGTCCGAGCTTCCGAAGCTCGCGCGAGTTCATCTGCTTCGCCTTCGTCGCGTAGACGTTCCCGTCTCCGTAGAGAGCGCGATTCTCGGCGCTCCCTCCGAGCTGGGTCCCGAAGTAGGTCCGGTACTCGTTCATCATCCTGACGTAGGTTCCGCGAAACACGTCCAGAACCGCCGGGTACTCCCAGACCTTCTTCTTCAAGACCGGGTCGAGACGTTCGACCTTCTGGTTCGGGATCGGAGCCAAGACGACTTCGTACCAGGCTTCCCCAACCTCTTTTCCCGTGATGCGATCTTCGAGCTTCTTCAGGACCGCCATCCGCTTCGAGTCGATTCGGATCCGCGTCACCTTCGGCTTCGTCTTCGCCCGACGACGAGCCCGGACCTTCTTCAAGATCCCACTCTTCGGACAGACGTACATCTCCCCCGGACTCATCTCGAACTTCGAATCGAACCGGCTCGTGGTGGACTCGAAGACCTTCCCGTCTTCCTCGATCCGGACGTTCTTCTTCACGTACTGGAAGAGGTGCTCGGTGATGTGGCGTTGGACGACGTTGTCCATCGAGATGTTCTTCCGGATCTCGGAGTACACCTTGTCCCACGGTCGCCCGACCTGAGACAGGAGGTACTTCTTCAACGGAGAGAGATTCTCGTTCAGGTTCTTCCGATCGGTCCGCGTCTTCGGGTTGATCCCTTCCCGCAACGGAGCGGTCTCGATCGACCCTCGTCGACCGACCCTGTCCCTCTTCCCCCCGAGGCGGGGCCGTTCCACAAGAACCTTGTCCATGTCCGAGCGCATCTGTCTTCCCTTGGCCTGGACCTTACGCTTCTTGGACCAAGAACGAAAGAGGCTACGCTCGGGTCACTTCCCCGGGGTCGCCAGCGCAGTTTCGAAGAGGGCGATCACGACCTTCAGATCGTCCGTGTTGAGGGCGTAGGTCTCGGACTTCTTCCCGTCCGGCTGGGTGACCGACACCCCCACCCCGGTGTCTCCGGCGCGCTCGACCATGACACGGCAACCGGCGTTCGTCTTCATCTCTCCGACCTTCATCGTTCCTCCTCGTTTTCTTCTGTCAGTTCGCGGATGAAGCGTTCGTGCTCATCCCGCTCCCGAAGGACCTCACGGGGATGGTCGGCTCGCCAACGGCGAACTCCCTCTTCCCGAACCCAGTTGGAATCCGGGGAGCACCCCCCGAATCTCTCTCGACACTCGTGCATGTACATCACGAGATCGAAGATCAGCTCTTCTCGGCGCTGGTAGTCCTCCAGAAGCGCGTCGTTGCACACTTCCGGAGCCGGCCAGGGAGGCGAGGTCTGGGCATGAAGGTCCGAACAGAACGTCCAGACCAACACGACCCCGAGAAGAAAGCGCCCGCTCACTCAGAGACCTCGGCCTCGCGGACGAGCTTCCGATAGGTGAGCGAGATTCGCCCGTCGCACTTACGATCGTGCTTCGGGATCCGGTGCTGGTGATCGTTCTGGTACCCGCCGGGCATGATGAAGAGCGAACCCTTCGTCATGAGGTACTTGTCGGAGTCCGGGGTATCCCCCTTGTACCCCTTCTCCTTCACCCAGATGTACCGCTCGGCCCCGAAGGCGAGAACGGCGATCGGGTGATCGAGGTCCTGCTCCGGGGAGTCGTCCGCGTGCCAGCCGAGGTGCTGACGCTCGTCCTTGTAGTAGTTGAGGACGACGACGTTGTACGAGGTCTTGAACTCCTCGTTCAACCTCCCCATCAGGGCGAGAAGCGGCGGGGTCATGTCCACGGCGTGGTAGGTGTGCTGCTTGAGGCGCCGCTCGTTGTTGTTGCCGTACGAGTACGTTCGCGGCGCTCCGGGGGCCGACATGAAGCACTCATCCCGCGGGGAATTGCGATTCACCCAGGGCACCTCGTCTCGAAGGACCGGGAAGAGGTCTTCGGAGACGTACTTGGAGATGAAGATCGGGGAACTCATTTCGTCAGACTTCCGTCAGGAGGGATCAGGATCAACGGGTTCGGGCTCTTTCGAGATCGTCGGACCGTCGCCCAAGTTCCCGATCGAAGCTCCTCTACATACTCTTTCGGCGTGGCCATCATGACCAATGTGACCTCTACAATCCAACCGTTCCGTACGAGCGGCCGAGCCGGCTCCCTCATCTGCTTCGCGCCTCGAAGCTCGCAGTGAGCCCTCATGTACTCGATATCGCAGGGGTAAATGTGACGTTCGAGACCGAGACCCGCGGCGATTCCGTCGAATTGTTCGTCCGCTCCCTTACAATCCCCGTGGACGACCAGGTTCCCGTAGCGCGTTCCGATCCGTTCAAGAACACGGCGAACGGAGACCTTCTGGGCCTCCGTCATTCCGGCTCTCGTTCCGGTGAACCCGATCCCGGCCGGCGTCCCGGTCATCCCCTCCGCTCGACGCCCTTCCCCTTCCGGGTACGAGACGCCTCCCCGAGCTTCTTCATCGCCGAGAGCGCGACCTTCTGATCCACCATCTTGGGGTGGACCTTCCGGAAGATCGCGATGTCCGAGAGGACGTGGGTCGCGGATCGAAGAAGAGCGCGCATCTCCGCCGGAGTGAGATCATCAGTCACCAAACGCTCGGCCTTCTGAAACAACATTCAACTTCCTCCTGGGAAAAGGTCTTCAAGGTAGTCGTCGACACGAGAGGCACCCTCCCTCAGTCGACAGGCCGCCTCATCTTCGCATCGAACAGTGACCTGGCCGTTCGTCCGGATAAGGTACCCGCGAAGAGCCTCCACGTGGATGCCGCAGATCGAACACGGCCCCGCGACCTTGTTTCGGGCCGGGCTCTCAGGAATGGGCCGAGGTAGAGGCGGACGTCCCCTCAACACCAAGTCCCGAGCCTCGTCCGATTTCTCCCGAGGGATCCACCAACGACTTCCGTCGTACCGGGCTCCGAGCTTTCGAAGATCTCCCCGAACCGGAAACGTGTTCCCGTAGACCTCGACGTCGTCAGAAGGGATGGGAACCATTCTCGGAGGGTTCTGGATCAGGAAGTCGACCTCAGCGCCCAAGATCTTCTGCCACTCTTGGGAGGAAAGGAAGATGGCTGTTCCGGTGACCTCGATCTCCCCGCCCCTCATCGACATGAATCGGGTCGCCCTGGGGTTGTAGTCCCCCGGCGTTCGGAAGAAGAAAACCTCGCCTTCGAGGCCCATCCATTCTTCCCGAGAGGTTCCCGGCTTCTTCTCGATCAGGAGGTCCAGATCCTTCTTCAGGGCCGGAGCCTCTACGAGAATCACCTCACCCTCTACAGGGATCACAGTCGCCATTCGAGGCCTTTACGCCTACAGGCGAAAGGACCTCAGAGGCTCTTCTTCGTCTCCATGAAGCGGGAAGCGACGCGGATCGAGGCCGTTCGATCGCGGAACGCGTTCAAGACCGAGATCAGTTCGTAGACGTCATCGTACTCTCGGAGCCCGACGATCATCTCAGGCTCGTAGAGGCCGAGAATCTTTTCGCGCTCCTCGTCGGAGCACCCCACGAGGAACTTCGTCTCGTCGGGGACGAGGGTCTCTCCGTCCTCCGACGGCTTCATCTTCAAGAAGCTCTCGATCTTCCCCTCGGGGTCTTCCCCTACGAAGGCGTCGAGCCCCTCCTCGTCCTCCCCAGTGTGACCCACGAAGTAGCCGTAGTCGACCGGGTAGGTGTACTTCTTCACCGAGCCGTCGTCCTGGGGCCACTCCTTCTTGTAGCCCTTCGGACGGTCGATCTCGAAGGTGAACGGTCCCCAGCGCTTCGTATCGAGAGCGACCTTCAGCGCGTGGATCTTTGCGACCCGAACCGAGGCCGCTACTCGGATCGAAGAAGCCATTCTCGAAGCGGAAGCCGACTTCTGACCGGCGTAGAACCAGTCGATGTGGCGTTCGCCCTCCTTCGGAAGCGGGCGTTCCTTCCAGTGGGTACGAAGGCGCTCGAAGGCGTCTCTCTCGGCCTCTTCCGCTTGGAGGCTACCCTCGACCTCATCGATCTCGTTCTGGAGGTAGGTCCCCCACTTGGGGTCGTCAGGGGTGACGATCTTCGGAGAGGCTCGACCGATGTTGAGCGTCTTCATGTCCCCCGATTTCAGACTGGCGAGACGACGCTTCAGCCCTTCGACGATTGGGATCAACTGCTGAGCGAGGTAGTCCGAGACCCCCTTCGGAGAGACCTCGAAGGGCTCGTAGCCGACGCCGAAGCACTTGCCGTGAACCGTCCCCGAACCGGGACGCTTGTACCCGTGGAGGACGAGCTTCCCTCCCGCCAGCTTCACGTTCTGGAAGCACACGGGACAAGACCCAGTCTGATCCCTCGTTCGAGCAGCCGCCGGAATGTGGTCTTCCATCCCCAGGAACTTGATAGCCCGGTCTACCCAATCCGTGTTCTTCGTCAACCACTCGATCGCGATGTGGGTCGGGAAGGGCTTCTTCTGAGGCCCTTCCCTGTCGTAGTGGCGCAACTCCGGAAGGTTGTACTGGCTGGGGAAGAGATCGATCTTCTGACTCCCCAGCTCGATCCGAACGCCGTTCGCCCCGATGGAAGACTCGGTGTCGATGTAGAAGACACCGTTCTTTGGATCGGGAGGAGAAATCTTCGTGACGTAGATCACCCCTACCTTCGGCTTCGAGGGGGGACTCGAAACGTAGAGCGACTTCAGGAACTTCGTGATCGTTTCGGCTTCCTCAGGCGTCTCCGCCATGAGGTGAGACTTCCGGCCTGGGGTGTCTTGAGAGACGAGACCCACGATCGGAGTGATGGAGCCCCCGAACGTCTCCAGGATGGCCGCGATCTGAGGGAGGGAGAAGCTGGCGGTCGCGCCCTTGCGCAACTTCAACATCAGCTCGTTCAGCTTCTCGGGAGTGATCGCAGCCATATCACCAACCCGCTCTCAATAGACGGGAGAACGGTTGGTCAGGCGGGGTGGCGAGTGATGACGCCTCGGGGGATGTCGATCGCCGTGAGAGCGAACCTCCCGCCCTCCTCGTACTTCGCCTTGATCTGACCGAGGACCCCTTCGAGTTCCCTCTGGCGATTCTGGAGGTGAAGTTGGGCGTTCAAGATCCGCTCCTGTGCCAGCTGAGCCGAGACGGAGTCCTCTCGGGCGAGGACGACCTCTACCGAGCCCGGAGGGGGCGTAGGAGCGGTCCCGGGCGCGGGGGCCGGCGCCGCCGTGGCGGCCTGGGGCGTAGGAGCCGCGGGGACGTTCGCCACGACGGTCGCCTTCTCGGGGTTTCCGGTCTTCTTCATGGTCATCTTCCTTACTTCGCAGCCTTCATCTTCGCCGACCAATCGAGGACCGTGTTCCAGTTCTCGTTGAAGCGACGCGTCTGAGCCTCGGGGGAGAGGGCAGCCAACTCGATCGGGATGATTGGGTTAACGTTGATCTCGAAGTTGCACTTCGTCCGGTAGTGGTCGAGACCGTTCGCCTGACGCCATCCGGACGAGAAGTACCCGAAGGTGTGCTCGACGAAGAAACGGCGGTGAGTGGGATCCTGGAATCCACGATTGCTTCGAGCGTTCGGGACGTAGATGTCCATCAACGCCCCCGGCTTCAGAATCCGCCAACACTCGTCGATGAAGGCGAAAAGGAAGTCCTTCCCGAGGAGTTCTTGGCGTAGCTCGCCGACCGCCTCCGGATAGAGATCTCTCTCCTCCACCTCACGCATCGGAAGGTGTTCGAGGAAGTGAGAGCTGTAGATCTCATCTACCGAATTGTCAGCCCAAGGGAGTGGGAACTTCCAGAGGTCGACCTTGTGCTGAGCGTTCGGAGCGTAGAGGTCCACCCCCTCGTACCCCTCCTTCGGGTGCTGACCGCATCCGAAGTCGAGCTTCACGGCCTTCGGCTCCTTGTAGAGGGAAGGCTTCCGGGCGAGCGTCTTCAGAGAGGACTTCTTGGCGGCTTTCTTCTTCACGTTCATACCCCGTCAGTAGACGATTCCAGTGTTGATATCCATGTGTCCGACGCGGACCCTCATGTCCACGGCGAACCGCTTCCCCTTCCGCCGAGCCCGCTCGCAGAAGTACAGATCTTGGGTCATGATCATCGGCCCCTTCTCAGGGACGACGTCACCTACCGTGACGAACCATGGACCTGGAATCTCTCTCAAGAGATCGATCCGATAGAGGCTACAGCCCATGGCGATCCCGTTGACCTCCATGATAGAGCCGGTCGCGAGCGCGCCGCGAATGTCCCTCGGGCGGAAGTCCAGAACGCTTGTGTTCTTGTAGACCTCCGGGTCTCCGTAGGCCATGGGCATGTTGAGGTCGCCCTTCGTCCAGTACAGCCCCCCTACTGCGTCGAAGGGGCCCGTCTCGATCGACTCCAAAAGTCGAATGTGGGCGTCTGGAGGAGGAAGGTTGTCGTCTTCGAGGGTGAGGACGTACTTCCACTTCGATAGCTCGGGATGAGCGAGGATCTGGGAGATCATCTGGTTGTAGGCCTGGCCTACCTCGTCCCCAGTGATGAACATCCAGGCCCGCTTCTGGTTCATCGGACCGATGAGGTTCATCCAGGCTGAGATCACTCGATGATTCACCATCCCCCTCGTCGGGACGAGAATCACGGTGGAGGAATCCTTGTAGGTAGCCCCATGCTGAAGGCTGACCCTTTTGTACCCTAGCCCCTCCTCCTGATCCTGGATCAACTGAACGGCGTTCTCGATCGGTCTCATCTCCGAGAGAGGATCGAAAGGCTTGCCGAAGGATACGGTAGCGAGAGCTTTGCTCTTTCGCTTCTTAGGAGGCATCTCGGCTACCGTACCTACGACCTGGGTCGCCCTATCAGACTCTGGTAGCGAATTTGAGATACGGAACGACCGACTGGTTAGCCGAGACGTTGCTCAAGGTGATGATCTGGCTGACACCAGTGCTAGCAGCGGTGTAGATACCGGCCCCGAGATGCCAGTTACCTCCCAAATCCAGTAGAGCGTTCGTACCACTGGTGAAGGCGGTGGCTGCTGAGCCCATGGGCGCTAGGGCAGTAAGGCTCTGGTTCGCTCCCAACAGAGATACGAGAATTCCTCTCCCAGCCACCGACGAGGAAGAAGCGCGGTAATGGAGTCCGAGCCAGTAGTGTCCCGGGGTCAGTACGGTATTGAGACCCAGGTTGAACTGCTTCAGACCTGTGTAGTTTGTGGAGATATTACCCGCTGCAGAGGTAGATACACTTCCTGTACTGTATACACCGCTGGCGTTCGTCGCGGTGACCTGGTTGATCGTGATCGACGAGTTCTGGTAGGAAACGCCGAACGACAGAGAGGACGTCGCGAATCCGAAGATCTGAGTGCTGTTGGCCCCGGTCGCGCGAGTGTAGAGGCCCCACTGGAAAGATCCGCTCTGGGACCAAGACTCGACCACGCCGGAGGTCGAGAGGTTCATGCTGACGATGACTGCGGCGTACTCGGCCGAAACAGCCTGAGGGAGGTCGAAGGGAACGAACGTCATTGCAGCCGAGGTCGAGTTCGACATGGCGATCGTCGCCGTACCCGTCTGGACACCCAGCGGGTAGGGCTCGTACGAGGCCAAGGTCGGAGCCCCGTACGACGCCGTGATCGTCCCTGAACTCAGACCGAAGCTGATGTTGCCCGATCCGGAGCTAGAGAGAACCATCAAGCTGAGAGAGTTCGCGGTTCCTGGAACCGAGACTCGGAAGAACGGAATCGGAGCGATCGAACCTCCTGCGGTCTGCCAAGAGACCTGGCCCGTGTCGGGGAAAATCGCCGTCCCGTTGGTGTACACGGTATTGGCTGCGGCACCGGGGAACGAGATGGCTCCGAAGTTTCCGGTTGCGGAAGCTCCGGCCGGGACGCTGATCCCGAGCTTGTTCCCGCTCGGGTTGACCCAAGAAGCGTTCGGATTGTCTTGGAGGTCGATCCCAGGACCTGTAAGAGTACTGCCAACTCCAGTGGCATTCAGGGCCGTAATAGCCTGGAAAGTAGCGCTCGCCCCGAGCTTCGCCCCGTCCCAGTTCCAGGTGACGTTGTTCGAGTTGGCGAACGACATCTGAGAAACGTCGCTCTGAGTCGTGCCTGCGATCACGCGGAAGGCGAAACTTCCGGTCATCTGACTCGACCCGCTCATGCCGAACGAGACGTTGTTCGAGTTCGCGAAGACCATCGTACCGGTCGACACGGACTGGGTACCAGCCGAAAGAGCTATGCCACCGCCACCTCCCGGGGAGACGCTGGCGGTAACCGTTCCGGCGTTCAACCCGAACGTCACTCCGTTTCCGTTAGCAAAAGCAAGGGAGTTCAGGTTGTTCGAAGTCGTCCCAGCGGAAACGTTGAAGACGTAAGAGCCAGTGATTTGAGAAGACCCGCTCATCCCGAACGACATGTTGTTCGAGTTCGAGAGAACGACGGTCCCGCTCGTACCGGTCTGGGTACCCGCGGCCAAGGCTCCGAAGTTTCCGGTCGCGGTCGCGCCAGCCCCAACCGAGGCCGTCATCGTCCCCGCGTTCAGACCGAAGGAAAGCCCGTTGCCGTTCGCGAACGAAACCGAGTTCAGGTTGTTCGAGGTTGTGCCGGCGGAGAAGTTGAAGTTATAAGAGGCGGTAAGCTGGGTGCTGTTCGAGATCCCGAACGAGATGTTGTTCGAGTTGGCGATGACAAGTGTACCGGACGAGGCGGTCCCGGTAACACCTGCGACGATCGCCCCGAAGTTACCAGTAGCGGTCGCCCCTGCCGCAACGGCGGCTGTGACCGTGCCGGCGTTGAGACCGAAGCTTACGGCTCCAGCTCCAACTCCGTCCTTGAGGAAGACGGCGTTCAGGTTGTTCGAGGTCGTGCCGGCGGAGAAATTGAAGTTGTAGCTTCCGGTAACCTGGGTAGAACCAGACATCCCGAACGTGAGGTTGTTCGAGTTCGCGAGGACTACGGTCCCGCTCGTACCAGTCTGGGTTCCTGCCGCGAGGGCTCCGAAGTTTCCGGTCGCGGTAACACCGGGTCCGATAGTGGCTGTGATTGTCCCCGCGTTCAGACCGAAGCTGATTCCGTTGCCGTCTCCGAACGTAACGGCGTTCACGTTCCCCGAAGTCGTTCCTGCGGAGACGTTGAAGTTGTAGGAACCGGTGATCTGGGTCGAGCCCGACATGCCGAACGACATGTTGTTCGAGTTCGAGAGAACCACCGTACCGCTGGTGCCAGTCTGAGTTCCGGCTCCGAGCGCGCCGAAGTTTCCGGTGGCGGTAGCCCCAGCTCCGACGCTCGCCGTCATCGCCGAGGCGTTCAAACCGAAGCTGACTCCGTTCCCGTTCGCGAAAGTGATCGCGTTCAGATTGTTCGAAGTCGTACCTGCAGAGAAGTTGAAGGCGTATGAGGCGGTGACCTGGGAGGAACCGCTCATCCCGAACGACAGGTTGTTCGAGTTCGCGTAGATGACGGTGCCCGTCGAAACGGACTGAGTTCCGGCCGAGATCCCGACGCCCGCTCCGCTCGGGGCTACACTCGCCGTGATCGTTCCGGCGTTCAGTCCGAAGCTGACACCATTCCCGTTCGCGAAGGTAACAGCGTTGATGTTGCCGGAAGTCGTACCTGCAGAGACGTTGAAGTTGTAGGAGCCGGTAACCTGCGTCGATCCGCTCATCCCGAACGTGAGGTTGTTCGAATTCGAGAAGACGACGGTTCCCGAAGTCCCGGTCTGAGTCCCTGCGGCCAGGGCTCCGAAGTTCCCCGTAGCCGTGGCTCCTGCGCCTACGGAAGCCGTCAACGTAGAAGCGTTGAGACCGAAAGAGACCCCTCCCCCGTTCGCGAACGTCACCGCGTTCAGGTTGTTCGAAGTCGCGCCAGCCGAGATATTGAAGTTGTAGGACCCAGTGATCTGGGTAGACCCGCTCATCCCGAAGGAGAGGTTGTTCGAGTTGGAGAACGCGACCGTTCCCGACGTCGCTGTCTGAGTTCCCGCTCCGAGGGCTCCGAAGTTCCCCGTTGCGGTCGCTCCGGCCCCTACCGAGGCGGTTACCGTTCCGGCGTTCAGCCCGAAGGAAACGCCTCCTCCGTTGGCCAGGGTGACGGCGTTCAGGTTGTTCGAGGTCGTACCCGCCGAGACGTTGAAGACGTAGGTCGCGGTGACGACCGATCCGTTCAACCCGAAGGAAAGCCCGTTCCCGTTCGCGAACGTAACAGCGTTCAGGTTGTTGGACGTCGTACCGGCGGAGAAGTTGAAGTTGTACGACCCCGTGATGATCGAACTGTTCGAGAGCCCGAACGACAGGTTGTTCGAGTTCGAAAGGAGGATCGTGCCCGACGTTCCTGTCTGAGTCCCGGCGGCGAACCCACCCAGGTTGCCGGTTGCGGTAGCTCCCGCCCCAACGCTCGCGGTGATGACGGAGGAGTTGGACATCCCGAACGAAACGCCGTTCGAGTTCGAAAGGACCATCGTCCCGGTGACCGCAAGCTGTGTTCCGGCCGACAGAACGACGGCATTGGACAGCACATCCGCAGCTTGTAGCTGCTGGGGAAGTCCATCGGAACCTACTACTAGCGGCTTTCGAGCAGTCAAGACTTCTCCGAGGGGTACGCGAAGCCGAACTAACGGCCTCGCATACGGGGCCCGAAAGAAGGATCAGAGAAGGATCGGGGTTCCGATCTGAAGAATCATCGGAACGTCCACGCCCGCCCCGCCGTTTCCAGTCCGGGCAATTCCCACCGGGGCAACCACCTGTCCAACCGTCACCGGAGCAACGTTCGTCACCTTTCCGGCCTCGGCTGCGGAGACATAGAGCCGGTCCCCGGCCGCAACGGTGATGGTGGACTCGACGTTCTGATTCTCGATCGTGCCCTGGATCGTCATCGATCCTGCAACACCCTCGTTCGCTCCGAACACGATCGACGCCGCGAGAGAAGTGGCGATCGCCTTCTGAACGCGGTTCGCAGTCGTCGTGAGGTAACCGAGGTCGCCGTCTCCCAGGGTGTTCGTGGTCGTATCGAACCCCGTCAGAACGAGCTGAGAGCCCGTAACGGTAGTGTGAGTGTGAAGAGCGTCGGCGTTCGAGGTCGAACCAGCGGTCAGCGTCCCGAGGTTCGCCGAAGTGACGTTCGCCGAGACAGCGACCGTTTCGATCTGGAACCGAGCCGAACCGTTGTTCGGAAGGTTGATGTTGCCGGTCGAGGTCGTCGTGAGCGTCGCGCCGGCCTGAACCGTCACCGCCGTACCCGCAGCGCTCACTACAACCGCTGTCGTACCGTTGCCTTGGAGGTTGATACCTCCGACGCCGTTCACCGTCAGAGCGCCCGCGAGAGTGCTCCAAGTCGCCGCGACGGCCGAGGTGAGGGTCAGGGCGCCCGTAGAGGTTGCGAAGCTCGAAGCCGCCGCCGAGGTCAGGGAGATACCGCCCGCGCCCGCCGTAGTGACGGAGAAGGCCTGACCGCTGGTCGGGGTCGAGGTCATCGCTCCGGCCGCCGAGATCACGAGAACGTCAGTACCGTTGTCCTGGACCTGGAGGGCGCTTCCGGTTCCGACGTTGTTGACGAAAGCCGCCGTTCCGGTGACGCTCGCGCCCGTCGTGACAACAAGACTCCGACCACCGCCCGCGAACGTACGGGTGACCGTCAGAGTGTCGGTCGTGTCGGTCGTGTTCGTGAAGCTGATCGTTCCGCTACCGGTGACGACCGAGATCGAGTTACCGGCGGTGTAGGCCTGCTGGAGGGTCGGAGTCCCACCCGTAGCGAGCTGGGTCCAGGCCGTAGCGCTAGCTCCGGTCTTCAGCCACAGCTGACCGGCCGCAGCGGTCGTACGGTGGTAGATCGAGCCTTCCGAGGGAGTCGCGCCACCGTCGAGAGGACCGACCGAGGACGGGTCGGAGGTTCCGACGAAGTGGACTGCCGTACCGGCGGCCTGGGTCATCTTCAAGATCGGACGATCGGTTCCGGAGGTTCCGCTCGCGGTCGCCGTTGTCGTCACGATCACGTTTCCGGGAACGCCCGACGTCACCGTTCCGCCGGTGAGAGTGATCTGACCACCGTTACCGGAGGTAGAACCACCCGCGCCCGCCGTGACAGCGACGCCACCGCCTACGCCTGTCGTACCGCCCGAGCCCGCGGAGAACGTAGCGAGACCACCGTTACCGGAGGTCGCACCGGTTCCGGAAGTGATCGTCAGGGCTCCGCCGGCTGCAGTCGCCGTTGTCGAGGTCTGGACGAGAACCGAGTGAGCCGCTTCCTTCCGGAAGGTGAGGTTGTTCAGGATCCCGGCCGTCACGGTCAGGGAGTCGGTGATGGCGTCGCCGATCACCGTATCACCGTTGAACGTCGCCGTCGTCGTCACGGTCATCGTACCCGGGACGTTCACCTGCGTCGTCGAGTTACCGATGTTGATCGTTGTGACGCTCACACCGTTCATGTTGATGACGGTGGTGGCGGCATCCGAGCCGATCCCTAGTGTCGTACCGGAGCGCGGCGCGATACCGTCAGCTTGGACGATGTCGGTGGACGCCAGCTGTTGCGGCGTTCCGGTTACGATCTTCAACGGGATAGCATTCGCCATTTGAGCCTTCTTTTCGCGGTGAGGCGAAGGAAACGGGTGGAAAGCTCAAAGGGAAGGAAAGAACCGACTACCGAAAGAACTGATCGAGGTCGACGTTCGCGATCGGACGCGTATCCGTGACATCCACCCAGACCTGGCCTCTCGGGGGTTTCACACCGTCACGAGAGACACCTTGGGGGATATGAAAGTGGATGAGATAGGTCATCGCCGTCGCGTTCGTCGTCTGACAAACGTCGGTGTCGTTGATCGTGATGGTGGGACAGAGCCCCGGACCGTTGATGGTCTTCCCCTCGTTCGTGTCGAAGCCGACTCGGAACGAGAACTTCCCGTCTTCCGTGTACCAGGAATCAATCACTTCCTGGGTCAGCATGTATCGTCGAGGGTCGGCCATGTTCTCACTACTCGAAATGTATAGAAACTTCGGGGCTTAGAGCCCGAAGCCTTCTTTGGGGGCTAGGATCAAAGTGGTTGAGTTCTTCGCGTATCCGACTCGAAGAGAGACGCTGCCCGGGGCGGACGGAGGGGTGGTGGTGAGATCCCCCGCAGTCCCCAAGTAGTATTTCGCTCCCGGAGTAAGAGGCGCTCCTGGCCATGGGAACTCCCCGTAGTAAGCGATCGTGGCGGTTCCGGGAGAGGGGATCGCGTAGATCAGTCCTCCAAAGGGGGTCGAAGTAGATTGATCTACATTCGAAGCCATCACCACCGTGTTCGGAGTGGAGCTGGGTATGACTGCAGTCCCTACAGTGAGCCCCGAGTGGAGCCAAGCTCCGGGAGGGGAGAGAAGGAGGGTGTTCGTACCTCCCGCAACGGTCGTAGGTGTGTAAGCCGATCCGTCCCACACCAGCGCCTGTCCGGCAGTAGGAGCTACGGCCGAAACGGCGTGAGACTGAATCGCTACCACGGTAGCGGCTTGCGAACCGGTTCCCGGTCCGGCGGTGACGTCGGCGGTGAGCTGGATGATCCCGCTTCCGGCTCCGGCTGGTAGCGCCAACCACTTCGTACCATTCCAGGTCAGAACGTAGTTCGTCGTAGGTGGGGTCGAGAGGTCTAGAGCGTACCCTTGAAGCTTCGAGATCGTCGGGCCTGGATAGGCCCCGCCGAGGTCCCCCGTAGCAGAACCAATAGGGGGTCGAGAATCGGAGAGTCGAGGATCGTTTCCGGCTGCGGCCTGATGAGATCCGACTCCGAGGGTTCGAAGTCCAGGACTGACCGCTACAGGATCCGATAGAGTGGGATCGAGGTTGGCGAGAGTAACCGTCCCGCCCGCGATCTTCGCTCCCGTAACCGACCCGGCAGCCAGCTGACTCGCCGAGATAGCCCCTACGGCGATCCCTGGATTCGGATACGTCCCCGTGAGGGAACCTCCGGCGATTCCTCCGATCCCTACCCCCAGGGGTCCGGTGATCGAACCATCCTCCAAGACAACGTAAACCCCATCGCTTTTCGTGTACAGCGTTGTAGCCAACGCCGACATCGGCGGATCGGAGACGCCGTTTTGGATGACGATAGTGGGCATGAGCCTGAGAGCTTACTTCACCCTCGGAGGGCGATAGGATGTCGACCGGGGCGTTTTACCCCGATCAAAATCACCAATCCATCGGGTGTTTGATTACTTCAAGCGAGTCGAACTCGAAATAGTAGTTGGCGGTGGTGCCGGTATTGCCGAGGAACGCGAGCCCGCACGAGTCGAGGGTCGCGCCGTTCCAACCCGCTCCGAACGCACCTACCGATGCTGCGAACGTCTTATCGCTCATCATGTCCGCATTTCGAGAAGTGGTCGCCGCCGGAACATCGAGCTTGAAATTGCCGCGGAACTTCGGCGGAGACCCGGCGGTCTTCCGCGCCGTCGTCTCGTACTCGAAGAGCGCTGACAGCGAACGGTCGTCCCCGATACCAAGGTTGAGATCGAAGGTCGGCCAAGAGGGCGTCCCTCCAGACAACGACGTCGTACCGCCAGCGATGTAGGCGAATCGCGTGAATCCGCCGATCTGAGTCATCGACGAAAGCGAGTAGTGGGAAGCGCCGGTGAGCTTGTTTCCGAGGAACGAAGCGCCTGCCGAGTACCACTCAGTGTAGTGAGTGAAGTCGGCGATACCCACTAGTCGGAACCTCAGGATGTACCGCTTCGCATCCGTGTCGTAGATGGGCAACGTGAGGTCGTTGATCATGATCGACGTCATGAGGAGCCCCGTCGCCTTCGTGGGGAAGGCGACTCGAAGACGCGGGCCCTCTAGACCGGTCACCTTCGAGACCACACATCCGCCCGAGGCGATATCATCCTTACAGATGGTGAACTGAGAAGCGTCGGTCTCGTTCCATCTCCAGATCACCGGGCTCGAATTCGGTTGGATCGGGAAGGGACTCCCGCTCCCCGGCTGGACGTAGAACTGCTTGACTCCGCCGAAGTCCTTCGCGTAGAGGATCGGACGTCCCGTAGCCGCCGGATCCGTTCCGTTGTCGTAGACTTCGAGGCGCCCGGGCGTGTTGATCTCACCGAGAACTTCTCGACCTTCAGTAGCTCCAGTGACGACCATCTTCCCACGATGGGTCCACGTCGGAAGATTCGGAATCCCTCCCGAGAAGATCGCCTTCGAGGTAAGGGTTCCCACCAAGACATTTCCCGCGTCGGAAACGTTGCCAGGGAACGAAGGCCCGGACCCTCCGTCGATAGAAGCGTCTCCCCCGGTCTGACCCGCACCGGCCGCCCGACCAGCCGATAGGATCAGCGCGCCGCCGGTCCCTGATGTACCGGGCGTGTCAGTATCCCCGCCCGCAACTACCAGCATGCCGCCGTTCGCGTTGTTGTTCCCTTGTCCCGCCTGAATGACCATCTGGGAACCGTCCGAGTCCACCGAAGTGGGACGACCCGCCGAGATAGTGATCGAGGTGGTGTTAACCGTCCCCCACGTCAAACCGGTCTTCGGGTCGACGTTCAAAGACGTGTCCCCAGAGTCCTTCGAGAGGTAGAGGAGCGAGTCCTTCATCTTCGCTCCCCTCATGACCACGGCGTGGCCGAAAGAGAGAGCGCTAGGCGAGAAGTCGAACGTAGCGAGACCCTGAGTCCCGCTAAGGGGCGAAACGGCTGGGTTTGCGAGTTGGACCAAGAGCGCGGTGTTCTCGGTGTTCGCCGTTGTTCCCTGGAAGATCTTCACGGCGTTCCCGCCGTCGACTCCTGTAGTGGTGATCGTACTTCCGCCGTCGTAGGCCCCCTGAAGGGTCAAGATACCCAGGGTCACCTGGGTCCAGGAGGTGTTCGAGGCGCCCGTCTTCACATAGAGGGTTCCGCCGCTGACCCCGCCCTTGAAGAAGAGGGAACCGCGATTCGCGACAACGCCGCCTCCTGCCGAGGGAACCACCGTACCAGAGAAGAGACCTACCGCGGTTCCGGACTGATTCAGAGTGACGGCCTCGCCCTGAGTCACGGATCGGAAACTGGAGAGGTTGATTCTTCCGGGCGTAGTCCCGTCTCCGGAGGCGAGAGTGAGATCGCCCCCGTTGAGGTTCCCGTCTCCTCCGGAGATGTTGAGGCCGCCTCCGTCTGCGTTGTCGCTACTTCCGCCTGAGATGAGGATCGCGCCCCCATTCCCATCTACCGAGTCTCCGCCCCGAAGGCTCAGCCCTCCGCCGTTGGCCGAGTCGCCCGGACCTCCGGTGATACGGATGTCCGAACCGAGACTCCCATCCGTCCACCCGTTGATGGATACCGCTCCAAGGGAATCGATCGTGAGAACGTCGTTCCCTTGGGCCTGGAACTGAATGACGCCGCCAGATCCGGTGGCGTTGACGAAGACTCCGGGTCCCGTCGTAGACGGACCCATGCTCACGTTGAGGCCGCTTCCCGACCCGCTTACCGTTCGAACGAGGGAGAAGAGATCGACACCGGAGCCCGAACCGCCGTCTCGGAAGATCACCGGAGCCGCCGCGGGGACGTTCACGTCATTCGCAGGAGTCCCGGTCGAGATCACTTGGGCGAGCGTCTGAGACCCTCCGCCCCCACCGCCCGGAGCGGCCTTCCACTTCGTACCGTCCCAGGTCAGGACCTGGCCGGCAGCCGGGGCCATCGTCAGGTCGACTGCGTACCCCTGGAGCTTCGCGATCGTCGGACTCGGGTAAGCTCCGGTGAGATCTCCCGAAGCCGGGGCTCCGGTAATGCCTTGGCCCAGCGGGCCGATCTCGGTCGAGTCTTCCAGAACGACGTAGATGCCATCGTCTTTCGAAAAGATGGTCGTGGCCGAGGCGATCGGTAGGGGAGTCCCAGTGTCGTTTCGGATTACGATGGAGGGCATGAAGCGCGAATTCCGTAACACTACTACATGATAGGAAAGGGACCGCCGTTCGGGAAAAGATGGGGGAAGGGCGTTTCGCCTCGATAAGATCGCTATGATCTCTCGACGTGTATGAACCAGGTCGGTAGCGGAGAGCGCGTTCTCATCCTGAGCGATCGGGTGAGCACCAGTAGCACCATCGGTGCGGACCAGGAAACTCCGGAAGCTGGTCGGATCATCGTCTTCCTCGATTCGCTACCCTCCCAGGGTATCTGGTCGAAGGACGAGTTCGGAGTCGTGAAGGCGCTGAACGGAGGCGTCTTCTCCGACGCCGCGTGGCTTCCCTTCGTCCCGGCCCCCTCCCCAACTCCGACCGGAGACATCACCCACCCGGGTCGAGCAGCTGTGGGCGTCCTCGCTTCAAGCGCGATGCTCGTGGGGATCCAGTTCCAGGTCGAAGGCGACTCTGCCCTGGACGGTTCAGTCTTCGTTCAGGAGAAGGCTTCGCCCGCAGCGGATCAGACCGGTCGGAACCAGGTCCTCGCCCACACGGTAGACAGCGGTCTTTACACGAAGCCCGAAGGCCTCCCCGAGCGTCGTATTGACGCCCCTGGCCTGATTCGGAAGTCCATCCCGGACAACGAGACGGTGATCGCCCCAGACGGTGGTCAGTACCTCGTCTTCGGAAGTTTCGTCTTGGGGACCGGAGCTTCACTTATCCTGGAGGGGGACGCGGATCTCGTGATCCTCTGAACCCTCTATCGTCTCGAAGCTTCTAGGAGAACATCATGATCAATCGATCCGCCCTCGGACCCTCCAACATCTTCCCCGGAGCCGGCATCTCGGACGCCGACATCGCGGGAGAGACCCCCGTCGAGACACCCCCCTCGAAGCCTGCCCATCCTCGGAAGTCGCCCTCGAAGCCGTCTGCCCCGAAGGCGAAGAAGGCTGAGCCCGCCGCGAAGCCGAAGAAGGCCGAACCGGCGAAGAAGCCCTCGAAGTCGAAGAAGTAGTCCGAGCCCACTCGTGCTTTTCAACGTCTCCAAGTACATCCCGGAAGGCCTGTACGGATTCTTGGTAGGGGAAGACGGCGCTCGCGCCTTCTTCCACCTCTCCGAGTTCCATCCCGGGGTAGGGGGACCGCCTCCGATCACAGGAGAGCCGGTAGAGGTCGCGAGACTCGAAGAGAACGGGGACAAGGCTCCGCGTGCTCGCGAAGTGACGCGTCTCCGAATCCCCGAGTTCTTCACCGGAACCGTTACTCGATTCGATCCCAACGTGGGGTACGGATTCGTGACGGTAGAAGGTCGCCAGTTCTTCCTCCATCGGAGCGAACTGGCGAACGGAGATCTTCCTCGTATCGGGATGATCGTGTCCTTCTTCGCTGGAGATCCTACCGTGGCTGGAAAGCCCCCTAGGGCGTGTTACGCCTCTATCATCGATCGAGGGACCGCATGAGCGTAAGGGCCCGGAGGCCTGCTCATGACCGACCTGACCGAAGAAGAGAAGGCGTTGATTGCGGACGAGATCCAAGATCTCTGTAGGCGAGTAGCGAACGGGGAACGCTACAACATCGTAAGGTACCACGAGACCCGCGGCTCCTTCCTTCCTCACGATGAGAAAACCCAAGTCGTAGCCTGGGGCGTCTGTAGAGAGGCCTTGGAGAAAGCGCTTTCGAGACGTCCGGCTCCGCCTCCATGCGAGGTCCTTCTCGAAGGAATCGGGGTGAAGTGTACGCTCCCGAAAGGCCATCTGTTTCCTTACCACGCTCACGTCCCCGTTCGACGGTAACGTTTCCCCGAGGTACCACGTGAACGATCGGAACGCCTTCGGAGGGAAAAACCCCAAGTCTGTCTACGTCCCGATGTCGGAGACGGAACAGGAAGCGATCTCCCGTCTCGTAGAGGCTCAACTCCTCGAAGTCGCGATCCACGGCTGGGGCCTGATCGCAGAACCGAAGATCCAATTCGGCGACAAACAGATCATGATTCCGATCTCGGTCACGTTCGACCGAATCCCGAATCCAGTGCCGGTCTACTTCTTCGATCTGGAACTCCGGACGAAGACCGGGATTTGCCTCTTCCGAGAGAAGCAATCGGCCGTCTACGACAACAAGCCGGTGATCCTCCAGACCGGGACCGAGCTGAACATGATCTGGCACATCGGGATCAAGGCCATGGATCCCGCGCTCGTGAAGTCGATCGTCCCCGGAGCGATCGGTCTCACCTCGCGAGTGATCGACAAGGAGACGGGCGCGGCCACCGCCCTCGGGAACTACAAGGGCCTCTCCCGCGATCAGGTCGGTACCCTCGGCGCGATCCAACGCGGTGAGGACCGTATCAAGCGTGAGAAGAAGAAGCCCGGGAACTCCTGATGAGCAAGCACGCGAACTGGTGGTTCGACGAACTGGGGGTGAACAACCTCGCGGGAGTCCCGGGGGATGACTCCAACCGAGTGATTCTCCCCGACGCGACCATCGTCCAGTTCCTTCTCGGGAACCCCCAAGCTCGGATCGACTTCCAGGCGCTCGTCCCAACGATGCTCCCGGAAGAGCAAGACCGCCTGAACGGCATCGTGGCTCGAAACCCGCGAGTCCTTCAGAAGGATCCCGACCCGGATCCTCAGGTCGTGGACGACCAATTCCAAAACACCCTGAATCGTCAGGGTGTGTTCTACGACCCCAACCGGAGAAGACGATGATTCGTATCCTACTCGTGGTCCTGGCGTTCTCGTTCGTCGGCTGCGGGACTCTCCGAGACCCGGCCGTCTACTCGACGGAGATCCAGTTCACGGATCTCTTCGTTCAGAGGGGCGCTCCGAGCGTACATCGCTTCCTGACGGGCTCGTGCTCGTGCGCTCCCGAAGCGGTGGCCTGGACGGCGACTTCGGACGGAGTCTCGAACGCGGAGTGCGAAGCTGCTGCCGACTGGTACCGGACGTACGGAGCCCGGTGGGGCTGGCACGTATCGATGATGCGCTACAACGGCAACCTCGACGGGGCGACGGATCCCGGGGCGGTCCCTACGATCCCCCACTCGTGTGACCTTCCGGCCCCTGGAGGCTCCCAGTGACCGACATCTTCGAGAAGGGCGGGGAAGCCGTCCTCGAACTCCTGAAGACGCAGGGAATCCCGGCGGTGACCTCCGCCCTCGGGGACCTCTCGAAGAGCGCGACCGAGGAGTGGCAGAAGAGCCTCCTGAAGCTCGGAGTCGCCCTCGTCTCCGACCATGGCCCGGACGGGCTCAACCTCCTCGAAGACATGGTCTCCCGGCTCCAGAGCGGGAAGACGGTCGACCTATCGAAGCTGACCCTGGAGGAAGCCAGCTCCCTCCTCGCGGTCATGCAGAGGAAAGAAGCGGACACGAAGAACCAGGTCGCCCTCTACACCCAGATCGTGATCGAGACGATCGGGAAGGGACTCTCGATCTTGATCTCGGTTCTCTTCCAGTCGATCAAGCTCTGATCGCCTCGCTTGAGTGGTTATAGTTTCGATGGGGTATGGCGTCCCCTCGAAAACTCTTTCAAGCTATCGGTGCGACGCAACAAAGCGCTCGGGACGCGATCGGAGCGATCTCGTCCGCTGATGTAGGCGCTAGCTCCCCAGGCCCTTGGGCGAGCGTCCTCTACGTCGATCAGGTTCGAGGAAGCGACTCGACTGCAGCGCGAGGGAACGAGAATTTCCCGTTCGCAACGATCCAAGCCGCGTTGAACGCCGCCCAAACCGGAGACACGGTCTGGCTAGCACCTCAGCACTTCACAATCACCTCGACGTTGACGATTCCGAACACGGTGACGTACCTCACGATCCGAGGTACGTCAACGAACCCGTCGAACACAAGCGTCTCCGGGACCCAACCCTGCTCGATCATCATCGGTGTAGGGATCAACGCCCTGGACTTGTCGACGAATACCGCTGGGCTTCGCCTGAGTCTCTTCTACGTTCAGTTCGTGAACGCTTCGGCGGGCTTCTACTCGATCGTGGCGGACGGGTCGTTGGCCGACCTGCACCTTATGAGGCTGCATCTCAATTACTGTCAAGGAGTCTCGGTCTACGTTCGTCGGATACTCGAAGTCGAGTTCTACAGCTGCCAGAGTTCCTCGGCGAACGTCTTCAACGGTATGGGCTCCGTTACCGTGACCAATTCGGTTCTTTCCGGTGCGTCCACGCTCGCGTACGATGTTAGCGTCGATCCGGGAATCCCGTCTCAGATGACGGTGCGTCAATCGATTCTCGGTCTCAGCACGACGTCCAACAAGCTGACTCTTACCGGCCAGGCATCACTCATCGTTGACGACATGTCTTTCGTGAATGGGATCGTCGGTTCAGGTCTGCTGGCCCCTTCGGGTGGAGCAGCCCCCAGCGTCTCGTGTAGTGGTTACATCGGTTTCGGAAACGTCGATTTCGCCTCGGCAGGCTCGGAACTTCCCGACACGGCCACCGCGCTGACTTTCTCGTTCGTTGGGACGCGTTTCATCGGTCCTGGCTCAGGAGTCGCCGGACAGCCCGTACGTCCCGCAACGGTGATCAAGTTCAAAGTAGCAGGATCGGCGGTGAACTCCCAGACCATCGACATGTCTTGTACCCTCACCGGACCGACTTGCGCGATCACCGCCGACGCCGGGATCAGTCTTCTCGGCCGAGGTTCTTCATGGCCTCAAGCGGTTTTGGCCACCCCAGGAACGACCGGATCTATCACCCCTCCGCCCCTAAACGGAGTGGTCGACGTTTCGGCCGGAGGAGTTCAAGCGAAGACTTGGGCTCAACTCGGAGCCGGGGCCGGGCTCATCCGTACGAGCGTACCGACAACGGTTCTTCTGACGGATGCGGTCCAAGCGGCAAACTCGGTCGCCCCGACGGCTGGCAAGCTAGCTACTGGTTTCACGATCACGAATACCGGGCAGGGCGGTAACATCGTAAACTGGGAAGCTCGTTTCTAGACCCGACCCGAGCGGGAAGAGTGTAAAGACTCTCCTCCCGCTCGTTATACAGGCAGAAGCGAGACTTTTGCCATGAACACCACCCATTTCGCGTTGATTTTCCTCGCCTTTTCGGCGACCGGCTGCGCCTTCGACTTCGCCCCGCTCCACGGGACGGGTCTGAACATGGCGGATTCCGGGCCGAATCTCGGCGACGGTGGTCCGACGCTACCCGACGCGTACATGGACCTCCCGGACTCGGGGGTGGACGCCTACGTCGTCGCGGTTCCGGATGGTGGGGCGGATGCGGGTCTCGGCCCGACGGGTCTCGACGCGCGGTACGCGGTTCCCCCGGAGTCGAACCCGTCCTGCGGTATCCCGAGCATAAGCTGCACGATCAGCGCTACGAACGACGGCGTCTGCCGTCCGTACTCCCCGACCGAGCGCCGGTGCGAGTTGTGGACGACTCCACCCTCCGACTGCGATACGACGAACTCCTGCCCGTGTTCCACCGGAGCCGACTGCTCTGACCTAGAGATGTGCGTCTCCGGTCAATGCCGAGCCTTCTGTATCATCGGAACGGAGTGCAACGGGATGCCCTGTACGAGCATCGGCGATTCGCGATTGGGCTACTGCGAGCGTTGAACTCAGCTCGGGATCGTCGCCGACAGAAGCCAACCCCGGTTCCCCGTGAGGTTGTAGTAGGCGGTGAACTTTCGACCCGTCCCAGGAGTGATCGTCTGAGCTCCCGTACCGAGAGGAGCCGTGATGCTCGTGAAGGGAGGGATCGTCCCGTTGACCGGGATCGTGATGTTCGCGGACGCGGCGCTGTCGAGGTAGAACGTGATCTCGGCTCCGGGCGGGTACTTCCGCGAATCCGGGAGCGTGATCGTAGCCGGAGCCACGATGTCCTCTCGGCCTCGGATGAAGGTCGGCGGGGTATCCGCGAGAAGAACGAGGTCTTCCGACGCCTTCACGTCGTGAGACAGGAATCGGGCCACGTACCCGAGGGCCGCATCAGCCGCCGCATGGTTCAGAATCCGCGGGTTCAAGGGATCGACCGAAGTCCCGAGGTCCCCGAGGACCGAGATCCGAGCCACATACGGACCCGCGGGATCCGTACCGAAGTGGACGCGGGGAGGATAGCCGAACGCCCACGTCGAGCCCGTGTCAGCGTAGATGAACTTATCGATCCCGAGCGGGTTCCCGATCTTCGCCGCAGAGACCGCATTGTTCGCGATCTTCGGGTTCGTCACCGAGTTGTTCGCGATCTGAGCCGTCTGGACCGCGTCGGTCTGGATCTTCGCGTTCGTGATCGAGTTGTCGGCCATCGCCGCCGTACCGACCGCCTGAGCCGCGATCTTCGGCGTCGTGACGGCGCTCCCGCCCAGCTCGTTCGTCCCTACCGCCCCGGCCGCGATCCCCGGGTTCGGATAGGTTCCTGAGAGAGAACCTCCCGCGGCGCCTGACGGGGGCCCGCCTCCGCCTGTGAACGGGCCGCTCACCACTCCGAACTCGTCCATGCAGAAGAGCCCAGCGGCCTTCGTGTAGATGATTCGCGTACCGGTCGGGGGCGGGGTCGGCGGATCGACAGAGAGGTTCGAGGTGCGCAGCTGGCTCATGTCCAGCCGTGTCTCATAGACACCGTAGCGCGCCCAACCTCATCCGCCCATCTTGATCTTCGCCCCGACGGGGACCCTCCGGGGGGCCGGAGAGGTCGGAGCAGCCCACGGATCGACCGGAGGAGGCCCGCCCGCCGAAGGGGGCGGAGGAGCCGGCGGTGGTGGGCTCCCGTCGAGCATGAGCCCCTCGGCCGGGAACTCCGTATTGGAGTCCCGGGTCTCCGTATTCCGGAAGTGAGCCGGATTGGGTCTCGGAGCCGCCTCGGGCTTCGGAGAAGCGTTCGGAGACGCGGGGGAGGGATTCGGACGGGGCTCCGCCTCGGGGGTTCCTAGGAGAACCTCGGGGGAGACGGGTTCCGACGCTACGACCGCCCTAGGGGGAGCTTTCCCCCTAGTTTCGGCTAGAGCGGAAATCGCTCGCTCGACCTCAGCATGCTGAGAGGTCGACTTCTCCGGGTCCGCGAAGTGGACAGAGGGGCCCGCCCACGGATCGCCTCCGATCACGTAGATCGGGGCCGCTACCTCCTTGAAGGGGAGTGCGCGGATGTCCTTGTAGTTCGGGTCGTTCGGATCCGCGAAAAGGACGTTGGTCAGGAGCCTGTCGACCTGAGTGCTGATTCGATCCTGCCATCGAGACTCCGACCATCCCGAGTTGACGCAGGTCGAATTTCTGCAGCGCTTGCAGAAGATCCCCATGAACTCCTTCGGGGGAATCCTCTGGTCGTTACAGTCTTCGAGGAGATCGAGCTTCCTACCACTCATTGAATCTCCGAGATCTCCCCCGGCCGCCCTGCGTTGACGCACTTCGCGTTAGAGCACGAACGACAGAAGGTCCCCTTGAAGACCGTCGTCGGTAGATCCCGGTCGTTACAGGCCTTCAGAAGATCGAGCTTTCTAACCGGCTGCTTGCTCATCGGCCACCTTTCGGAAGTTCTCTCGTAGAGACTCTATCCGCTTTTCCAACTCGATGATAACCGCGTCGACAGGAATGCCGGACTTCGGAGGTGTCCCGTTCTTCTTGTCCAGTTGGACGTGAGCGAGGTCCACAAGAGCCGTCCCGAGGTTCCAGGGTAGCTCGGGGAGATACCCACCGCTCTCCAGCTCCTGGAGTACGAAGCAGACGCGCAGAGAATCGTCGGAGGTAGCCGAAACCACCTCAGCCACGACCCTCACATCGTCTTCGAGCTTCTTCAGCCTCGTCTCTACGAGCTTTTCGAGGGCCGAGAGTCTTTCTTCAACCGTCTGCTTCGTCGTCATGCTTCCACTTCAGGGAGGATACCGCCCCAAGCAGTCATGAGCGTCGGGGTAAGATCTTCCCCGTTCGGTCCTTCGACCTTCAGGAGCGCCGGAGTGGAGGGCTTCTCGCTGAGAAGACGGGCCAGAGGTCCGATCTCCTCGGTGGAGAAAGACTTCAGACGATACACTCGAATCGTCGTGGTCTTCTTCGGCTTCGCCACCTCCTTCGTCTCGGAGGGAGCGGTAGGCGCGTTCAGAGAATCGGGGAAGAGCCCCTTCAACTCCTCGGGCCACTTCCCGGACTTCCTCATCTTCTTCAAGTCCCACGGCACGCTCCAGTCGAGGCCGATCTCGACGTCAGAGGTGAGAGGGATCGGCCACTTCAGCTTCAAGAGCGCCGAGTTTCTCGTCATGATGCCCACGAAGCAGTCGATCGCCTCCGCGAGGATGTCGTCCTCGATCTCGAAGACCAACTCGTCGTGCATCGTGAGGATCATGTAGACCTTCTCCAACCATCCGCGCTTCTTGCACTCCTTGTAGATCAGGCCCATCGCGAGCTTCGTGATGTCAGCGCTGGTTCCCTGGATCGGACCGTTCGTCGCGTTCCGCTCGGCCTTCGAACGGAACCCGCCCATCTCATGATCGATGTCCGGGAGCGGGTAGCGGCGACCGAAGGCGGTCGGGACGTACTTGTACTTTCGCGCGAACGCGTGCTGTTGGTTCCACCACCCCTTCAAGCCCTTGTAGGACTTGTCGAACTGGTCCTTGATGCGCCATCCTTCTTGCTTACCGCAGCCGATCGCCGCGTCCACGGCGTTCCCGCCTCCGCCGTACACGAGGGCGAAGTTCGTTGTCTTCCCGTTCTGACGAAGACTCTTCCAGTCGGGACGCTTCTGAGCGTCCTCTCCGTACACAGTGAGAGCGGTGAGAGTGTGGAGGTCTCCGATCTTGTCCGAGCCGCAGACCGGGCAGTAGGGCGGAGGAGCCTCCGGAGTCGACTCCCCGTCGCTCCCCTGGAACATGTGGTCGCAACCGGAGCAGTGGAAGAACTCTCGGACCCACTTCGGTTCGCGGGAGAGGTTCGTGACGATTCGAAGCTCGACGCCGCTGAAGTCGATCGCGACGATCTTCCTTCCAGGTCGCGAGGTGATACACTCGCGGATCCTCGAAAGACACTCCGGTCGATTCGGGTCGTAGGTGGCCGGGGTTCCGTGGAAGGGGAACCGTGTACCGCCGTCCTTCTTCGGATTCTTCGAGCCCTCCGCCGAGAAACGACCGGTGTCGACCTTGTGGCCGTTGAACTCGGCTCGGAGCGTGTGATCCGGAGCGCAGTCCTCGATCAAGGGAACAAGGTACTGAGAGAGAGCCTTCGCGATCTCGCGGAAGCGCTTGATCTTCCCGGCGAAGGGGAACTTCGCCCCCTGCTCTTCGAGCACTCGGTCCAGTTCGTCCTTGTTCGTGGCGACCTGACCCGACTTTTCCGTAGCGGTCAGCCCAGGTACCTTGCACTCGCGGAGGAGAGCCCCGAGCTGAGGGGCCGAGAGGATGTCGTAGACGACGGGGAAGTCCACGTCCTCGTTCGCCCCCTTTACCGTGAGGGAGGGAACGTTTCGGGTGATGGTCGTCACCGAAACTTTCTTCCCCTTCTTCTCCGTCGGATCGAGTTCCAGTCGGTCCGACTCTCGACGATAGGAGTCAACACGGTCCATGTACGAAGGCTGGACCTCCTCGACGTCGAACTTCCCGAGAAGCGCGTCAGGGACCTCCCCCATCATGAGCTTGTAGTAGCCGGGGCGGACGTCCCGGCCGACGATCTCGGAAGCCGACCGATAGACCTCGTCGAGCGCGGAGATCCAGTCCTTCTGGCCGAGACGAGTCAGCTCCTTCGCCCGGTCGTGGTTGGTGTGTATCCGAGCCCGCTCCATCCATCGCGTCCCGGCGACGCAGAGCTTCTCGATCATGTAGATCAGACTCTGGCCGCTGTTCCCGTCCGTAGGGGCGAGAACGGCCGGAGAGACCTTCGGGAAGAGCTTCCAGGTACAGATCGCGTCGGACGCCCCGTACCAGATCACGTAGTCGAGACCCGGATCCAGGAGGGAGAAATCAAGGTTGTCCCGCTCGTCTGGCGGGAACAACTCCTCCAGCTCGATCATCTCCATCCCGAGGTCGGCGAGAGCGACGAACTTCAGGCCCACTCGCTTCTGACGCGGGTCTCGAAGGTAGGCGAGGATCAGAGTGTCCTCCCACTTCTTCGGGTCGTCCCACTCTCCGATCGGCTCCCCACCGCAAAACTGAAGGAACTCCTGGTCGAACTTTCCCTTATGGAAGATGGCGACGGCTGGGGAAGCGATCAGCCTCATCATCTCCGACTTCCACAACGACCAGGAGACGTTGTGTTCGACTCCCTTCTTGTGGCGAAGGGGGATGTAGTAGCCAGTGATACCGTCGGCCGAAAGACAGCAGCCTACGATCTTCTCGACCGTCTCTCCGTTGAAGACTCGGTTGTCGAGACCCGTGGTCTCCAAGTCGAGGGAGTAGAGGCCGGACTTGATACACTCGTCGATCACCCCCGGAAGCATCTCAGCCGTACACCGGAGAAGCCGGTGAGATCCGTCAATCATCCAAGGCTTGGGGGCGACTTTATGGGTCGTAGCCTCGGTGAGGAAATCGAACATGTCACCAGACATAGATGCTTCTTACTCCTCGGGAACTACGATGATCACGATGACTTTTTCTTTCCAGAACCTAGCCACCTTTGAGGCGACCTCGACAGCGTTCGACTCTACGCCTCCGGCCTCCCAGCAATCCGGCATCTTCGGTCCCGGGATACAAGTCAGAGCCGCGTTGATACAACCCTTCCGAACCCTACAGAGCTTGTGCTCGGGAGGAAGGCGCTTCATCAGCGCTTCGGTCGCCGGTCCGAGGATCCTCATCATCGGAGTGGAATGGCCCCGGAGCGCCTGGTCGAAGATCTGGAAGGGTATCAAAGGGAAGAGCCCTTCCCATGGAGTCTCCTTCAACACGGAGAGGATCCCCCAGGGATCTCCCCCTCTCGGAATCGCCCGCGCGATTCGAGGGGAACCCCAGTGAGGATCAGGGATCCGCGTCACCACGAAGTCGGTCAAGGGAGGTACCTTCCAAAAGGTTCGAACGAGGTGCTGGAACTCGGCGTGTCCGATCGCCGAAACTAGTTCGGGGACCTCTTGACGTACCCCCCAAGCCCACACGTACGGATCGAGGTTACAGATCCGAGAAGCGAACCGAGCCTTCGACGAAAGGAGCCGTCGCGCCAGGATTCGAGACGCTACATCATCTGAGCCTTCTGGAGGCGGACCACTACCTTCGCCTTCAGGTCTAGGAACTCGTCGAGAAGGTCCGGATCCTTTTCCAGAAGGAGGACCAGGCGATCGTACTCTTCCCATAGGCGTAGGGTCGCGTTCAGGGTGAGGGCTTTCTCCGAGGTAGCTCCCTTCAGGAGAGCCGCGACCCGAGCCCGTCCGTCTTCAGCGGTCGCGATAGGAGCTTCGAGGGCTTCTTCCCATCCCTTCGAAGGCGCGGAAGGAGTCCCTTCTTCGTCCCCCTCAACCCAAGGCAAGGGAGGTAGGTGGTAACGCTTCTCCAGGACGTCGCAGGCAGTCCGGAAGTCGAGACCTTCCTTGTCGCGAACGGTTTGGATCGCGTCCCGACTTGTACCGCAGGCGAAGCAGAACCACTGCTGAGTCTCGGGGTAGACGCGTGCTGAGGGCTTCGAGTCGGTCCCGTCTCCGTGTAGGTCGCAGGAGAACTGCTGTTGTCTTCCACCCGAGTCGCTGTGGACCATGTACCCGTACGAGGAGAGAACCGATGTGATCGAGATCTCAGTACGGATACGGTCGGCCCTGGCGGAAGCTCGGCTCATCCCTCAGGAACTTACCTTCGCAGGAGGAAAGATCTGCTCGTCGAAAGCCAGAAACTCCGCGGGCGTTCGAAGGAAGTTCTCTTCCTTGTACGCTGGAAAGTTCTCCTCTTTGTGGACCGGGAAGTTCTCCTCGACCTGAGTCGGAAAGTTCGGCGGTTCGGGAGGTTGAAGCAACGTCGCGGGCAGATTCGGAGGCGGGGGAATCAGCGATGGGATCACCCTCTCCCCGCTCGGCGGAGGGGCGGACTTCGCTCGGTGCTTCCGGGCGATCGAGCGAGCGGAGGCGTTCTTGTTCGAGCACTTCCGAGAACAGTACTTGGACTTCGGAGACGCCGTCTTCCCGCACCCGGGCCACCCACAGATAGCCACCGAGGCTGCCAGAACCGTCTGGGCCTTCGCGATCTTCACCGCTGCTGCCGTCGGCTTCGTTGCCCCCGGAAGCAGAATCGGCTTGAACGGCTTCTTCATCCTCTGATCGTCCGGACGAGGACTGCCACAGTAGTAGCAGGTCTTCTGTACCGAGGGGAGCCGAGGAGCCGGAACGTGGTTGGTACAGATCCAGTGGTCGTCAGAGATCCATTTCGATTTCAAGGGTCTTTGCTTTCAGATCGTGTTGATGATGTCGTCCAAGACTTCGCTCTTCGCGTTCGACTTCTCTCGACTCTGGACGAGAGGAACCTCGTGAGAAGTGAGGAGGCGACGGCAATCCCACTTCACCGAAGAGAAGAAGTTCGCGAAGGGGGCGTGGTCGCGAGACTTCAGGCACTGGAACAGAACCTTGTTCTGGGTCCGAAGCTCGTCGTTCACGTACGACGAGGTGACGATGTCGGAGGAGCGCTCGCACTCGTTCGCGTACGAGAGGTGGGTGAGGTTGTAGGGACCGTGACCCCATGCCCCGTCCGCCTTCTCCGAGATCTTCTCGGCCGCCTTGAAGCCTTCGCGGCTGATCTGGAAGAGCTCAACGACGGCCATCCCCTTACCGCGGTTGAAGTTCATCGAGAGCTTCTTCAGGTCGCGGATCACCTCGTTCAGTCGCTCCGTAGTCGAGGGGATCCACTTCCGAGGAGCCATGAGACCCGCGTGATCGACGAAGAGGAGCGAGAAGGGCGAGCGGGAGTAGATCAGCTCGGCCTTCGACTTCAGGTCCAGGACCGTGAAATCGTTCTTGTCCGGGTCGGAGACCTCGATGTGGATCTTCCCGTACTCCCCCTTGTCGAAGTCGGGGATCACGTAGTTCATCAGGAACAGCTCTTCGTTCGGAGTGAGTTCCCCGTCACGAAGGCGGTCGTAGACGATCCCGACTTGAGGGAGACCCAGCTCCATCCGGATCGACTTGAACTTGCCGTGCATACCGTGCATCGCGTACAGGATGCGGCGGCACTGCTTGTAGGGCATCTCCAGCGAGAAGATACAGACGTCGTAGCCGAAGTAGACGGCCTGGTTGTAGGCCCAGTTCAGCATGAGCGTCGACTTCAAACCGCCGGTGAAGGCCGCGTGAGTCCAAAGCTCCCCCGGCCGAGCGCCCTTCATGCTCTCGTCGAACTGCTGGATCCCGGTGAACTGACCGATACCGGCTCGCGGGTCGTTCTTCACCCGCTCGTAGTCGTCCTTGAAGTCCTTCGTGTCCCCGAGCACTTCTCCCGAAAGCCGAGCGCTGCTTGTGGGGGTGACGATGTCGTGGGACTTCGCGATGATGTAGCGGATCGCGTCGATCGGGCCGCGGAGGATCTTCGACTCTCGCCCCTCTTTGAACTCGACGCCGACCTGGACGATCTGACCCGCCTCCCGAAGGACGTTGATCACCCGAAGCTGACGACGATCCTCGGCGCGCTCCTCCAGCCGCTTGATGAAGTCGCCTCGGACGAGCGGCTTCAGAGGGGAGATGATCTCCAACCGGTCGACGGGCTCGGGCTTCTTCAGTGCCTCGAAGTGAGATCGGAGGGTTCGAAGCTCGGGGGAATGGTTGTGGGTCCGAGTGAAGTCTCGGATGAACTCCCAGAGGACTACATCTTCCGGAACGTCGAACTCCAACCCCGAGTCGTCGAGGAGGAGGAAATTCCGGTGGATCTGTTCCTTGTCATCGGCCGGACCCCCGACGAAAGTTGAGCGGAGAAGGAACTTCACTTCCGACTCCTGTACTTGTTCTTGTTCGCCTTGGTCGGAGTGTCCGACCCGGGAACGGAGAACGACCTCGACTTACTCAACTGACCGCCTCCGAAGTACCCCGACAGAGAAGGGACCGTCTCTTCCCCGAGATCTAGAGCGGGAGGTGAGGTCTTTTCTACGACCTCGCCATCCTCGGTGATCTCTTCTTCCGGGGGGCTCTGGCCTAGGATCTGAACCCCGAGCAACGAATCGATCGAGTCATCGAGAGGGATGTACTTCCAACCGTCGATATACTCCATCACAGCGTCCGAGTAGGAACGGTGCGGGTTCCCGAGCGCGTCCGGAGCATTCAATCGGTGACCGGGCTGATCCACTACCCAAGTCGGCATGTTCTCATGGTCTCTACGAGTGAGGGCTTCGTGGAAGACCTCGTGCATCGCGGAGTTCCTCGCGATCTTCACCCCGAGACGGATGATCAGGAGCCCGGGCGGGTCGACCAGATCCTCCAACGTCCTCTTCGAAGCAGAAGCTGAAGCCTGGCTGAGAGAGACCGCCATCTCCTGGTCGTAGATCTCCTGACCCTTCTCCTTCGCGTTGAAGAGCCACGCCTTCATGAGATCGGCGTCGGTAGTGACGAGGAAGCTCCAGTTCCGACCCTGCCGAACCCCCACGTACTTCAGGTGGGAGCGAAGGGTGGAGTCATTCGCAGTGATGTAGAGGTCTTGGTTGACGTAGTCCAGAAGGGGGGACTCTTTGATCTTGTCGGCGTACGCGACACCCTTCCAGCCCCTCTCCAGATTGCGTATCGCGTCGCGCGCGAGAACGCACTTGCACGGTTGAGTGATCGGGATCCCGTGATGGGTCTCCTCCTTCTCAATCACCCCTGCGCCCATACATAGGCGACAGGACTTCGTCAGATCTACGGTCAAGCCGCCCGCCTCGCGTCGTCGCGAAGAGCGTTGAAGAGATCGCTCAAGTCGTTGTCCACCGAGACCACCACATCGTCTTTCTCGCCCTTGATACGCTTCCCGAGAACCTTTTCAACCAGGGCCATCTTCTTCGTCATGATCTGCATGACGTGAGTGTCGACCGTCTTCTTCACCAAGAGATGGATCGCGTAGACGCGGTCGTGGAGGCTTCCGATTCGGATCATCCGACCCAAGATCTGAAGGTAGTCGCCGGCCGAGAAAGGCGTGTCGTAGAAGATGATCGCCTTCGCAGCTTGAAGGTTGATCGCTTCGCTCGCGGCTGTCGTGATACAGATCACGTTCGTGTTGGATGTCCCGTCCTGGAAGAGGTCCTGAGCGATCTTCCGCTGCTTCTCGTCCTCGGCTCCGGTAATCCGAGTTGAGGCGATCCCTTCCTTCTTCAGAGCCGGGACGATGATGTCAATCATCTTCCGGAACCGCGAGTAGACGATCACCTTGTCTCCGGCGAACTCACCGGTGAGGAGATCAATCAGCTCGTCCAGTTTCTCCGACTCGCCCTCGACCCCGATCAGTTCGGGGTGGTTGACGATCTGCTGGCAGTAGGTGACGGCGGTCAGCTTCGTGACCTCGACCTCGCCCTTCTCGTCCCCCTTCCCGATCTCTAGAAGCCCCGAGAGCGCCTCCGCGTACTTCGCCGAGGCGACCGAACTCATGCCGCACTCGACGTGCTTTACGATGAGCGGGGGCAGCTCGCTGGCCACCTCGTGCTTCGGTCGACCGAGGAAGTAAGGGTCAATCAGCTCGCGGAACGCCTTCACGTCTCGGTCGCGGTACCCGACGATCACGGGGACCTGACGACGAGATCCGGGAAGCTGCTGCATCCGAGTGATACAGTACTCGTTCAAGAACTTCGACCGATTCCCGAAGAGGCCTGGAACGATGACCTGGTAGATCCCCCAACCCTCGATCAGGGAGTTCTTGATCAAGGTCGCCGTCAACCCCCAGGAACGAGTCGCCCGACCGGATAGGTAGCGACAGACTTGTCCGACCTGAGTCGATGGGTTCTTGAATGCCGTCGCCTCGTCCGTCACGAAGACGAAGCCCTCCCACTCCTGAATCTTCGCGAAGTCCTGGATCATGGACCGATAGCCGGAGATCAGAACTGTAGGGCCGGTAGAGGCCTCGTAGGCGTCTCGGATCTTCTGGCGCTGAGCGGCGGAACCCCTACAGACGAAGACCCGAATCCCCTTCGTGAACTTCTCGAACTCGGAGCCCCACTGAGCCGTAGCCGACTTCGTAGTGAGAACGATCACCTTCTGGTCGGGGGTCTTCTCCCAAAGGTAGCAGAGAGCCGAGATCGTCTGAAGCGTCTTCCCGAGCCCGGTGTCGTCCCCCAATAGGAACCGCTTCATCGCCAGAAGGTGGAGTACCCCCTGAATCTGGTAGTAGCGGAGCTTCACCGGACGTTCGGTTCCGTCCAGAGCCACGAAGGTATCTCGGAGGTACTTGGCCTGGCGAGCGGTGAGGTCCGTTCGAGTGCGGATACCCTTCAGCTTCGCGTAAACGGCTTCCAACTCAGAGGGGCTACTAACAGTCTCATCGCTCATGAGTCCGCTACGTTACGCCCTAGACCATCCCCTTCGGAGGACTGTTGTCAACCAACTCCACGCTTGGCGGAGTCCCGTCCTCCAGAGTCTGGAAGATCATCCCCAGATTGGACCAATCCAGCAGACCTTCCTTCAAGATCTCTCGAAGGGTTCTCACCTCTACGTAGGTGATCTCGGTGTCCTGGGTATTCCCAAACTGGGCGTCCCCGAGCCACTTCATCGAAAGCATCTCCGCCGCAGTCAGCTCCACCGCGTAGACGTGAGACTGGTGTCCGCAAAGCGTAGCCGCGACCTGACGGGCTCCCACGTACCGGAACCGATCTGCCGGAAGGTCGAGCCCCGATTCCTCGATCAGCTCGGTTCGAGCGGTCTCGATTCCAGCCCCCTCCTTCCACGAAGATCCCCCGGGAACCTCGTGGACCATCCCGTCCTCGGTCGCCGCGGGGGAGCGGAACTCACGAACGAGCATGATCTCGGAATCGAGAGTCCAATCGTTCTGGTCGCTGAGCGGAGGACGACTGAAGACCACGACCGAAGTCGTGGGGGGCCGGAAGACGACCACCTCGTTCGTCTTCGCCCGCTTCTCCGCTTCGACCCAGACGTTCACCTTCAGAGACCACAGGACCGTGAGAGTCTTGTTCCTCCCGGCTCGGAAGGCCCAGACCAACTCCGCCCCGTCGAGTCGATTCCCGGCTTCCTTCTGAGCCTCTAGCCAGGTCTCGAACTCCGGTTTCTTCCAGAGATGGAGCGGAACCTCGCGCTCACCTCCCGTTCGAAGCACTCCGGATTCGAGCTTGTTGAGAGTCCCGGTGAGGATCCCCATCAAGGTGGCGTGGACCGGGACCCCTTCCTGAACCGCCCACCAGTTCAAGTAGTCCATCTTCGGAGCCCCCTCCGGGCTTCCCAGGAGGATCTTCCCCGACTTCACCCACAGACCGAACTCCACGTTCGTCGTGAACCCGGGGAGCTTCTCCAGATCTCGCGGGACCCAGAAGACGATCTGGTCCGACATGTTGAGGTACTTCTTCTCCCACGACACCTGCTTCGAGTAGTCAAAGGGGTCGGGAGGGGTATCCCTCCACACCGGAGAGAAGACCACGCCGTCGTACCCGAGTTCCTCCAACATCTCGATCGCCTCGGTCCTCCAGTTAGGATCCGTAGCCTTTCGAGGCGACGGCCCAGCGAGGAACAGAGACTTGGAGAACGAGTCGGGAGGTGTCTCTCCGGTGTAGACAACAATCATGCTCACTCTACCCCTTACTCGTAGAACGCCTGATACAGGTTCTGGGCCAGTCGGAAGCTGTCGTATGAAGCGGTGTCTCCCTGCACGACGCCTCGGAAGTAGATCGTCTTCATGACGTCCAAAGAGTCCTCGGGTCGGAATCGCGAGAGAAGGACCTTGTCCAGACGGTTCACGCCCGAGGCGAAAGCCGAGTTCATGAGAGAGCGAATCGCTGACTCGTTTGACACCCAACGGACGGCAGACTCCTTCTCCCAAGCCGTCATCGTAGGTCCGTCAGCAGTAGCCTCATCGAAGAGCTTCGTCCGGACGATCATCAGCTCTTCCATCCGGGCAACTTCGATCAGGACGGAGATCAGGTGTTTGGATTCCCCGGAGACCCGAAGGAAGACACCCTTCCCGAGGGCCGCCTGGCCGAGGTCTTGGAGGATGGGGTGGTAGTCCTTCGGGTACTTGATCTGCGTCTCCCGGTACCAAGCCAAGACGAGCTTGGTCAGCCCGGACACGATCGCGGTGTCGACGGCCTGGAGAGCCCTCAATTCCAGGTACGAGTTGGGCTCGTTCCAGAAATCTAGGTCGATCCTCCTCGCGGAGGGCTTGGATTGGGGTTCCGGGGTTCGGTACGGCGCCACAGCAGTACCCTTGCTATTCGATAGCCAGGGTAAGTAGTCCGGCCCCTTTCGGAGCGTCCATGAGCAGAGATCAAGTCCTAGCCCCCGAGTTCCTGGACATGGTAGCGTTCTACCTGGCGCTGTCGTCCGTGGACCAGGCTCTGGTCAACTTGGAGGGCGGCGACACGGGCGGGATCGACCGCGAACGTCTCCAGAAGCACCGAATGGAAGCGGCCCCGATGCTTCGTCGAGTCGCGGGCTCGGTCGACGCCGGGATCGATTCGATCCTCCGCGACGCCTCCGAGAAGGCGAAGCTCCGGGTGAAGGGACGCCTGGATACGGCCGTCCGCGGGAACCCCATCGCCTCCTACGCGTCCCGAGTGGATTTCCTGGAGTTCTTCCTCCCGCGCCTGAAGGCCCACAACAACGTCCTCCGCGACGTGTTCGGAGACGCCTCGTCTCAGGCGATCCGGATCGTCCAGGCCGCCGAAGTCGAGGCCCCCTACTCGCGCCTCTTCAAGCTCGCCGGCACGCGTATGGCCGCGGGCGGAAAGTTCTCGCTCCTGAAGCGCTGGACCCAGGAAGCGACCGCGATCTGCGGAAACCCCGTCTCTGAGATCGAAGAGGTCTCGGTCGACGTCGCTTCTACGGACGCCATCCTCGATCGCGTCGAGAACAACAACCGGAAGCTCGACGTCCTCGACCCCACTGACCCGGAAGCTGCCGCGACGACGGCCGAGAACGCCGAGCTTCTCAACAAGGTGAGCCGAGTCGCCGAGAAGTCGAAGGACCCGGCCTCGGTGAAGGCCCACGCCGCCGCCCGTATCGCGAACACGGGTCCGAACGACTCGAAGGGCGGATCTTCGGCGATCGCCGCTCACCTCAAGATGACCCCCGAGCAGGAAGAGTCTCTCCTCGTTCGCGGAAAGGCCGTGATCGCGGCCGGAGCTGGATCGGGAAAGACCCGCGTCCTCGCCGGCAAGGTCATCCACCACATGCAAGACCTCGGCCTGTCGATGTCGAACATCATGGCCGTGAGCTTCACGATCAAGAGTTCCGGCGAGCTGAAGGAGCGCATCCTGAAGTACGGGAAGGAGATCGGCTACGATCTTCCGAACCCCGACTCCAACTGGGACGCCTACGCCGGGATCGGTACGACCCACTCCATCGGTCGCGGCATCCTGAAGAAGAGCGGCAGTGGTTGGAAGACCAACCCGAAGACCGACACGATCAAGGGCGGAGACATCTCGAAGCTCCTGAAGGTCGCGATCGCTCAGGTGAAGATGCGTTCGGCTGGAGGGGCTCCTCCCGCGCCTCCTCCCTCAGCCATGAGCTTCTTCCCGAGCGTCGCTCCGAGCGCGGGGATGAGCGCGGAACCGGACCAGGATCCGGCGGATCAGAAGGACCCGGCGCTGGAGTCGAAGTCCCCCGTCCAGAACCCGGTGAAAGACACCTCGCCCCTCACGTTCTTCCTCACCGACGAGGGTCGCTTCAAGACGCTCGTCAACGCCTCGATCGATACGATCCGAGACTTCCTCGGCGCCTTCCCGAACGTGAAGCTTCAACCGAAGTCGGGGAACGGGTGGTACGTCCTCGAAGTCTATGGGCCTGGGATCACCCGCTTCGGAGACGACCTCGCGAGCATGCGCATCAACGGCATCTCGCTCTCCTACAAAGAGGCGGATCCTCGCTTCCGATCGCCCAACCGCTTCGTCGCCTTCTCGAAGCGCGAGTTCAACTACGACGACGTGGTGAGTCAGATCCGAGAGAATCTCGGCTTCGACCAGGCCGAGAACGCCGTGAAGGCGCTCGAAGGCTTCTCGGCGAAGGATCCGAAGGACCTCACGGGCGAGGATCTGGAGATCCTCGAAACGATCGTCATGAACCCGCTCGTCGCGGCTGGTCTCACCTCTCGGAACGTCCTGCTGAAGCAGGCGTCGACCCCGAAGAAGGCTGCGGACGAGCCTGGCGAAGGGTTCGAGCCCTCGGGAGAAGCCGATCCGGAGGTCTCCGACAAGGGGATCGACACGGCCAGTCGTCGGAAGCTTCAACGCCTGGACTACGAGGGTTCCCCCTTCTACACCTACCTCCACACCGCTGCGAACCAGTGGTTCAACATCGGCGCGACCGATGACGACTTCAAGATGGAGGACAACAAGGGGAACAAGAAGGACATCCCCATCGGCGAGTTCGCTCGCTTCGTCAGCTTCAACAAGAACGGTCTGAAGGCCCCCGGCTCCCTCTTCCAGGAGGGCTCGGAGATCGAAGACACGGGCTTCGGAGAAGACGAGGACGAGGGCTTCCAGAAGCCCGGCGATCTCGCTCCCGGGATGTCGAAGAAGATCTTCGCAGCCGTGTACGGAGCGTACGAGTGGTTGAAGGGGAACATCGTCCAGTTCAAGGGACGCCTCGACTACGACGACCAGTTGGTGATCCCCTCGCGTGAGCTGATCGAGAACCCGGCGCTCCTCGCGAAGTACCAGAAGCAGTACAAGTGCGTCCTCGTGGACGAAGCCCAGGACCTCAACGCCGCCCAGCACCTCATGTTCGGGCTGATCTCCGGGTACATCGACCCGAAGACGCTCGCGCCGAGGAAGGACGGGAAGATGTCTGCGGACACCTTCGCCCTGATCGGCGACGACAAGCAGGCGATCTACGAGTTCCGAGCGGCCGACCCATCGAAGTTCATCGAGAAGTCGGATCTCGTCCCTGGAGGAGAGGGCTTCACCACGAAGCTCCTCGACACGAACTTCCGCAGCGGCAACGTGATCGTCGAGGCGGCGAACAAGCTGATCGCCTACAACTCGAAGCAGATCCCGATGGTCTGTAAGACGGACCCGGCGCGCGGCGAGGGCTCGATCTCTCGCGTCGAGACGAAGGACCTCGCAGCGGCCTCGGAGATGATGAGCGACGCGATCCTCTCCGAGTACGAGGAAGCGAAGCACGACGGTTCGGCCGATCGCTTCTTCCAGCGCTACGGGCTCGCCGTCCGCACGAACAAGGAAGTCTACCAGTTCGCGATGAAGATGATCGAGAAGGGGATCCCCTTCCGGTCCAAGAAGAACTTCCTCGGCGGGCCCGCGGTCGGTCCCGTGATCGGGATCTTCTCTGTACTCCGGACCGACAACCTCGACGCGAGGAACGACGGCGTGATCGCGGGCATCCAGGCCCCCGACTTCGGTCTGAACGGGATGACCGTTCGGAAGAAGCTCGAAGAGCTGGGCGTGAAGGACTACTACGACTTCCTCGTGAACGAGCGTGGCGCGAAACGCGTCTACTCGTACCGGAAGATGGCGGACAACCTTCAGGAGTACGCGGACTACCTCGAAGAGATCGTTCGCGTCGGCGAGAAGGGAAGCGCCTCGGACGTGATCGACCTGATCCTCAACACGAAGGGTCCGGACGGCGATACCTTCGCGGACTCCCTCGCGGCCAGCCTCATGGAGGACGGCGAAGCGATGGAGGAGATCCAGATGAAGGCGGACGCCGAGACCGAGGGAAAGATCACCCCCGAGATGCTCGCGAACTACGCCCTCGCTCCCGTCGAGCCCTTGCGGAAAGCCGCCGCTCGATTCCCGACGGCCACCGAGTTCGTCAACTACATCAAGGGCCTCGTCGAGTCGAACAAGAAGAACGTGGACGACGGAGACGCGAAGGCGGACGCCGTTCAGATCGACACGGTCCACGGGTGGAAGGGTCTGGAGGTCGCGAATCTCTACGTCCCGATGTGGGATGGAGGTTTCCCCCACGCTCGCTCGAAGGCGAGCCCTGCGCTCATGGAGTCGGAACGTCGACTCGCCTACGTCGCGCTCACCCGTGGTCAGAACAAGGTGACGATCCTCGAACCGAAGACCGTCAACGAGAAGCCCGTCGGCCCGAGCCAGTTCACCTACGAGGCCTGTATCCCGCTCGTAGGGACCGCCGTACCGCCCTCCGGAGCCGGAGAAGAGGGAACGGAGGCCCCCGCGAAGAAGGCCTCCCTAGAGAGCTTCCTGCTCCCCGTACGGGAGGAGCCGACTTTCGGGCCGATCGAGGACCTCTCGTCCGAGGTAGACCTCGAACGGAACTGGGACTTGAACTCGAACGGAGAGGTGAGCTGACATGACCACCGTAACCGCCGCAGGCGGAACCTTCGTCATGATCAGTCGGGAAGAGCTGGAGGAGTGGCTCAACTCGATTGGCTTCGCCGGGAACTGGGACCGGGACACCCGCTACCAGGGCATCTACCTCCTGAAGCTCTCCCCGACGGTCGCCGTGAAGCTTTCCTCGACGATCGGCTCGAAGGATGACGTGATGGGAAAGGGGCGAGCCGCTATGCAGCTGTCCCTCGTCTCAACCGTCACCGGCCGAACCCTCAACAAGAAGGCCCAGGGCCAGGACCACTTCAAGAGGACCTCGGGCTGGAAGAAGACCTGGGCCGCTGGCATCGACACGATGAAGAAGGCCTACCTCTCCTCGGCCGACTTCTATGATGCGATCTCCGTGATCCCGGATCGCGACGCCTATCGCACGGACCTCCTCCAGAGGATCGAGGCGATCCCGGGATGGGACAACGATGGGGAGCTGATCTCGATCAGCCGGAAGGTCGACCGTGGGGGCGTCCTCATGAAGGGCGAACTCCAGGCGATCGAAGACGCCGAGAAGCGTCCGAAGCCGAAGGCTCCCGACCCTCAGCGCATCGAACCCGGAAACGCTCCTGGGGAAGGCGTCACCTACCGAAGCCCGGAGGTGATGAAGGATCTTCGACTCGACGCGCTCCGGAAGCTCTGGGTGATGGCGAAGCGAAGCAACGACGAGTGGACGATGAACTTCGCTCAGGACATGGCCACCAAGTGGATCGACCCGGGTCGACGCCTCTCGGGCCCTCAGCTCCGCGTCATCGGTGACAAGTTGCACCAGTACCGAATCCCCGACAAGAACGGGGAGCCGGCGTTCAACCTGTTCTAGTCCATGATGTAGACGACGCGGGCTCCGAGATCCTGAAGCTCCTTCGCGGCAGCTTCGCAGAATGCGGTGCGCTTTCCGGCTTGACCCGCGCCACCCGAGAACTCCCACCCCTTCGATCGAAGGAAGAAGGCGGACGCCAACCCTAGCCCGGACGCAACGGTCGGGCGCGCGACGCTTCTCGGAAGCCACACGAAGTCCATGCAGCAGGTCCCCGTGTCGGGGACCGCTTCAGCTGCGCGTGTTCCAGCCTCTCTGGCTTTCTTGAGGCGCTCGGAAAGGTCCATCGAGAACCCTTACGCCGCCTCGAACTACGGGCTCTGGGGCGTAGGAGGCGTCGGGGACGGGGGGAGGGCCGGAAGAAGGTTCTTCAGGATCATCTCCCAAAGACCCACGGCCGAGGCTCCCGCAGTGAAGCCCTTCCCGAGAGCCTCTTCCCACGGGATCCCCGTAGCGAGCTGAACGCCGATCGAGGAGAGGATTCCGAGCCCCGCGGCGACCCACGGCACGTACTTCGCCCCGACCTTGTTCTGGAGGCCGAAACGGTTCGCGATGTAGACCGCGAGACTGATCCCGAGACCCACGGCGAGAGGCCACTGGTGGTCAGCGAGAGCCGAGATGAAGGCTACCAGCGAATCGGTGTTCATGGGGTCACTCCTTGAAGAACGGAGCCGGCTGAAGAGCCGGATCCGGAGTCGTCCGGGTACGCCCGCGATCCATCGGACGACCTTCGAGAAGGTATCGATCCGCCGCCGCGTAGCCCTCGCCGTAGCCGGTCGGAGAGATCTGACCCGCCGCCGTGACGCCCGTCGCCTGAGTGTTCCCGTTGCCGTAGACGGCGAAGGTCATGATGACCATCTGAAGCTCGTCGCCTTCGGAACGGATTCGGTTCGGGGCCGCTCCGGAGAACGCCTCCTCGTGGAAGTTACGAACGAGGAGCGCCTTCCCAGCGAGGACCGCCCCCTTCAGGACGGGCCGGAGGCTAGACGGGAAGGAGTCGCTCACCCAATCCACCGGGCCGCCCGGGGCCGAACCCGAGAGAACGAACGCCGCGCCGCCGCCTCGGTAGAGACGGAACTTCTTCGTGCCCGCGGGGGTGAGGGTCGTGAACGGGGTGTACAGAAGGATCCCGCCGTCCGACATCGAGAGGAGCGATCCCGGGTCGTTCAAGAACCGGGTGTACTCCAAGCCTCCCGTCGTGAGGGGAAGGTCCGAGTAGATCGGACGAACGCCTCCCGGATAGGTCCGCATCGCCGACGCGTTGTCGTCAAGCGGGTTCTCCGAGAAGAAGTCCGAGTCGCTCGCGAGGATACCCAGCGGAAGGCGCTCGGTCATGCCTCCGAGCGAGATCGCCGAGTTCCCCGGGCCGCCGTTCACCGGAAGGTTGACGCCGCCTGCGAAGGGACCTTCGGTGACGACGGCTCCGACCGGGTGGTTGTTGCTCGACGGGTAGAGGCCGAGCCCCGTTCCATCGAGGAGTTGAGCCGCCTGGTTCAGCGGGACGAACGGCACCGGAGCCGTCCCGTACGACATCGTGATACGGGTCGAGTTGCCGTCTTCTCCGACCTCTCGCGAGACGAAGATCACGCGGTCGGCCAAGGCGAACGCTTCGACGAAGAGGCTGGTCGTGGGATCCGAGTTGACGGCCTCGGCCAACGACGCGGCCAGGTCGAGGGTGTTGGCGCCGATGAAGTCGGCGCCTCCGACGAACGTCACCGAGATCACGGTCTGGATCTCGATCGAGAGAGCCCCGGTGACTCCGTTGATCAGGTTGGCGTTCGTGAGCTGGATCGAGATCCCGGCTCGCGACGTGTTCTTTCCCTGACCTTCGGTGAAGGCTCGCGGAAGGACGCGCCACGGGAGGGCCGAGGGAGAAGCCGGGATACGGTCCGCGGCTCCGGCCGTGGACGAGTCGATGTACCCGGCGTCCAGCTCGGTTCCGAGGAACATCCGGCCACCGATCTTCCCGGTCCCGAGCGTCGTGTAGAAGTCCATCGACGCGACGACCTGGAGAGCGCGCGGGTTCGGACGCTGGACGTTCATCACACCCGTCGTCGGATCGAACTGCTCGATCGGAGTCGCGAGCTGGAACGCGTCGTTCTGACTGATCTGGCCGTAGCGCGACTCGTAGTCCGCGATCTGGATCGTCGATCCGTCTCGCGTCATGTACGGGTCGCCCTGATAGACCGTCCGCTCGTACGCCTGGTACAGGGCATCCCCTCGCGGAGCCGCGCACGGAAGAACCATGCTGACGTCCGTGATCTCGGGGTTGCTCCCGTCCACGATGTCCGCTCCGGTTCCCGTGTTGCGACGGGCGAGGACGAGGTTGTTCTGGTTGATCCAGCCCTCGGAGAACCCGAAGACCACGCACTCCACGACGTAGTTGAAGCTCGTGAAGGTGTTGCCCGAGACGAAGCCCGGGACGCGAGTGATGTCGATCGCGGACTCAGGGACGAGGTACGTGTGAGCGTTCGCCGTTCCCGTGACGTCGTTTCCTCCGCCCTGACGGACGAAGAGCGTCTGCTGATCGGCTCCCGTACGAAGAAGGTTCGTCGGTGGGTTCACGATCGGAGTGAGACGGTCACCTTGGAACCCGCCGATGTACGTGGGATCGAGGTGGGCCAGGAAGTCCTGGAGTTCGTAGACGCCGTAGAGGCGCGCGATCCCGAGGTACGGGGGAAGCTCGACGCCGTTCAGACCATTCCCGAGGTCCGACGAGATCACGTCTGAGTAGAACTGTTTCCGCCCGCCGTACGCCGGATGCGGCGGACCGCCAACTGTGCCCCGGTGTCCGTAGGGGATACCAGCGCCCGTCGCAAAGAGGATAGGGTTGACCCGGTTGGCCGCGGGGGACCCGCCGTTGTCTTCACCGCCGATGATGTAGAAGACTTCCGACGTGTCATCAGTCTCGTCGCAAAAGAGGTGGTTGATTCCGGGCATGAACGGATCCGTCGGAGCCGTTCGAACGTGGTAGGGGATGTCCTGACGACCGAAGCGGGGCATGTACTCCGGCGGAACCGGGTAGCCCATCTTGAGGCCCGTCGTGAAGATCGCCGCCCCGTCCTTCAAGGTGGCGTCGAGGTAGGCGACCGGGCCGAGGAGCGACGGGTTCGCCGTCGTCGTCAGCGCCTTCTCCGTCATGTTCTTCTTGATGAAGGGACGGAAGAGAGCCGTCTTCGAGCCCGGATCCACGAACAGTTCGTGCTCCCGGTCCTGTTCCGAACGCCCGACGACGAAACCGCCGTAGGCCGGAGCCAGCGGAGCGTCCTCGCCCTTCGACGAAAGACGGTTCCAGAGCTGGATGTGGGTGGGGTCGTACTCGCGCTCTCCCGCCGGGAAGGGGGCGAGCGTCGAGAACTCCGGATCGAGAACCGAGGGGACGTTGCGGAGGAACGTCGCCGCGCTCGCCACGGCCGAGAATCGGACGATCTCGTCCGCCACACGGGTACTCGAACCCCGGTTCGGGTGCCACATCAGCGTCGAGGTGATGACGGCCTTCGAGTTGACCGGAACGACCTTCGCCGGAGAGCCCGTCTGCTGAACCGCCAGCGTCCCGGTGTTCGCAGCGTTCCACGGGTTCGCCGCGCCGCCGGAGATGTTCGCGAGGTCGGTGAAGACGAGCGCCGCGCCGGCCGGTCCAGGGATACGACCCTTGTCGTCCTCGGCGTTCATGAACATGGAGCGGAACTCCACGATCACGGTCTGACCCGCGTTGCTGGTGAACGCGTTGAAGTCGGCCGAGAGCGGGACGACAACCATCTGGTCCGCCGTATCCGCGATCTGATCCGTGTACGCCCCGCCCGTAGCGGCTGCCGTACCGGCCCCTACGACCTTGAAGGCGCCGTTGTTGTCCTTGGACAAGGCGTTCCCGTACACGATGACGTAGATGAGCGAGGAGGCTCCGGTGTGGTCCCGGCCCCCGTCCGTCAGCATGTCACGAAGCGTCCGCTCCCCGCGGAGAAGCGGAAGCGTGAACGTATCGAAGTTCAGCCCGAGAACCTTGATCTGGTGACGGGTATCCGGGCCGGTCGGGTTGATGAAGTTCGCGCTCGTGGAAGGCACCGCCGTGAAGACGAGCGCCGGGTTGAGAACCCCTCCGAGAACGATGAAGGGACGCTCGAAGTTGAGCGAGTGGAGCGGGTACATCGCTCCCGGGTGCTGGGCGGGGGTCTCCCCGATCGCCGCCGCCGTCGTGATACGACCGGCTCGGAAGGCGTTGTCCAGGGGCGAGCCCGGGACCGGAAGCGGGAAGGTCGGGGCGTAGGTCGGACCGCCCTCGAAGCGGAGCTTCCAGGGGTGCTGGTCTCCGGGATTCGAGGTATCCGACAGCCACATCTCCACCGGCGAGACGTGACGGACGGCCTGGGGGTTCGGGCTCTGGGGGAAGCCCGCGCGCGCCCCGCCCACCCCATCAGCTCCGCCGAGGTGGATGAGGATCACGGACCCGTTCGTCCAACCGTCGCCGGTCGGGTTGTTCAGGAAGCCGTTCGGCTGGAAGTCCGCCCCGACGCCCCAGCTCGCCGCCACGCTCGAATCGAACGTGGTGTCGGCGAAACCGTTCGTGGTAGGAGCGTTCGGGTCGATCATGACCGTCACGCCCGGCTGAAGGGCCGCGCTGTCCGACCAGATCGTCCGGATACCGTCTGGACCGTCGATCTGATCGACCTGATTCGGAGGCGGGCTCGTGTTGACACCCCAGAGGTACGAGACCTCCGTGGTGGTGACGCCGAACGTATCGCCGCCCGTCCCGGCCTTCTTGAAGGTCGTCTTCAGGTCGCCGCGAACGAGCGAGGCGACGCCGTGCTGGAGGATACGGGTGTAGTCCCAATCCCCAAAGTTCACCGATCGACGAAGGTCGACGATGTCGTCTCGGGTGATCTGGTCGGCGAAGACTCCGTCCGGACGCGAGTCGTAGAGGGAGACGACGGTTCCTGCGACGTGAACCCGGGCCATCGTCCCGTTGCGGCCGCGCCCCCCGGTGACTCCGGGACCGGGCGTCGGAACGAAGATCGTGTTGACCGAATCCGTCCCGTTGAAGGCGATGATCTCTTGGTTGATACCGGTGTCGAGGACGAGGAACCTCGTCGTGACACCGACCGGGAAGAGGGCCGGATCCGAAAGGGCCGAACCAACGAGGTTCGTGAGGACGATCGGACCCGTCTGGGTTGCGGTGATGTCGCTCGTGAGCGTCGCTTGGAGAAGCGGGCGAGCCCCCGAACGCGGATCGGGAAGCGTATGGGAACTCGGAGTCCGCTCCGAGGCGCCGTTCTGATTCGGGTTGCCGCTGGAGGTGACCGCCACGAAGGGGCTCGTGTTCCGGCGGAAGACGCCCGCGATCGGAATCGCATAGACGTAGCCGTCGATCGTTCCGAGGCCGTTCGCCGGATCACCGTCGCCTGCGCGCCAGAGCGAAGGATCGCCCAGCTCTTCTCTCATGTTCCCGAACGTGAAGGCGGAGGACACCGTGGCCGTCCCCTGAGCCTTCACCTGCGGGTCGTCGAGACCGTCCGGGTAGTTGGCGAGATCGACGCTCGTTCCGAGCGAGTCGCCCGAGCCCACGACGCGGATACGGTATTGAAGCTGGACGCGCTTCGTCGTCTCGAAGCCGATCGCCGGATCTTCGAGATCGTCGGTGACGTTCGTCCCGCCGAACTCCACGTTGCCGTACTTCCAGATCGTGGAAGCCGAGGGCTTGTTCACCGTGGAAGGGTTGGGAGAGACGAGGGTCCGCCAGACTTCCAGGAAGACGAAGTCCGTACGGGAATCCGTCGTCGGAGGCGGGAAGAGAGCGACGCGGTTGAGGACGCTGTCGGAGATCCTTGTCCCGGCCACCGGGAAGACCCAGCCGTTCACCGCCGCGATCAGAACAGGGGAAAGCTCCTCGACCGAATCCACGACTCCGGGAACGCCGATTCCGAACTGGTTCGCCCAGAGCGGGTCGACCTGGTAGTCTTCCCTAGCGCGCGTCGGATCGACGAAGAAGCCCGAATGGACCTGGGCTCGAACGACCTGAGAGAGATTCTCCCAGTCGATCTGAGACATCAGGTTCAGCTCAGAGTCGAGGGGTGGCTTGTCCTTCTGCCACACGACGGCCGTGAACTGACGTGCGAAGTCAGACAACGTTCGGGAAACTCCGGGACCCCAGTACTCAGCCATGAGTTCTCACTTGTACAGAACCGCGTAAGAGGCGAGGTAACGCTTCTCGACGGTCGATTTGTTGATGAAGGCCAAACGGAGCTTCGTTCCTGGGTCGCAGACAGTCATCGGAGTCAAAAGGCTCACCCGAGAGTACCCGCCCCCGTCGTTGGCCGAGAGGTAGACTTCCCAATCGGTTGGAGATTGATCCACTTCGACGAGCCCCTTCGAAGCAGCGTCGTTCGCTCCGGCGCTCGGCCCGTCGTATGCCATGACGTCCGGAGTGACCACGTACTCGTGGATCTTCCAGTACACCATGAAGCTATCCGAACCGGCAGGGACGTCGGTTGAGATGTCGATCGTATCCGTGATGAGGCACCCAGGGCGAACCGGGCTGAGCGTGGAGTTCTGAGGAAGAACCGCCACCGAGTTCGGAGCCAGGCCCTGGTTCAAGACTCCGCCCCGCCCGACCTGGGCCCGAGTCGTGTACCTCACTGGCGGAGGTCCCGGGCTCGCCGGGAAGGCCGCCGTCAGGTCCAAAGCATCCACATCCGCCGACGTCAGAAGAGCGTTGTAACGGATGAAGTTGTAGGACGGGAACGACTTCAGCACTGAAGCGAAGACGGCGTCTACAAGGTTGGACGGACCCAAGAGCTTCGAGCTGATGGTGATCGGAGGAGGAAACACCCCCTCCGGAACTTCCACATAGAACTTGCCGTTCGATGGGATCGGAGGCGACCCCGGAAGAGGCGTCGGAGAAACCTGTACGATCACCGATGTGGACTCGGGTCCAACGTTCGGGAGTCGATTCAGGTCGGCGAAGATCCTCATCAGTTAGCTCTACCGTCGCTCCCTCATAGGGACACGACCGAGTCCAGTGTTTTTCACCGTTAGGTCGCTCACCTACATGGGGGTTGGGTTCAGGCGGCCGGAGGCGGATCGGTCGGTTCGATCACCGTCGAATCCTGGGAAGGGTTCGGATCGGTGGCCGGAGCCGGAGGAGGCGTCGGCGCGGAGGCAGGAGCCGGGACGACGACTTCGGTCGTAGCCGTCGTCACATTCACCGCTCCCGGAGCCGCCTCGACCGAAGCGCTGCTGTCCAGAGTGTGAAGGACCTGGTTCGCCTTCGTGTTGACGAAGCGACGAATGGTGGTGATGAGGACGTCGTAGGCGACCTTGCACAGGATACCGGCGGAGCCGTAGGTCATGAGGTGACCCGCGAACTCGTAGCCTTCCTTGGTCAAGGAGGGTTCGGCCGGGAGCCAGGGAATCAGGCCCAACAGGAGACCCACCAGAACAGGCTGAGCCGGTAGCGTCGCATCGAAGATTCGAATCCACAGCGGATCCGGCGGAGGAACCGCCTTACCAGCGGAGTCCCGGTACGTGACGGCCCGACCGTTCACGGTCAGAGTCGAGAGAATGTGACCATTCTCGTCGTACATGGGCGGAGTCTTGAATGCCTCGACGGCCTTCTTCGCCGCTTCCCCGAACGCGCCGATCACGATCGCGGAGATCAGGATTGTCGGGGAAGAGAGAATGTCGATCAAGGATTGCATGACGCCTCCTCAGATCTCAAACGATAGGTAGAAGAACGCCTCGGGGCTTTCGACCCCGAGGCGTTCTTCGTTCGCTTGGCCGCTGCTTCTACCCTAACGGTATCTGACGATGTCCAACCGCTTTCCTTCGAAAGCACCTCGAACGAAAGTCGCGAAACGATCAGAGATCTCATCGAGCGGATTGTGACCCTCAGAGGTCACAAGGGTCTGAGAAGAACGATCGAAGTGTAGAGACACCTTCTCCCGGCTGCGACTGGGTTCGAAGAAGGTCACCGTAGCCGCATGAACGCTATTCTCCCCCACCGGAGTACGTTCGAAGATGATCTCCAAGGTAGTAGCTGAGCGATCCCCTTCCGCTGGAAGTCGGAGTTCCAGACGCGAAGTCTCCTCGTTGAGGAAGAGACTCACGTCGCTTCTCTTCTGTCCTGAAACGGGACTGAGCGTGAGTGGCTCAACGAACCTCTTCTCCCACAGCTGGTAGAAATCCTTCGCGAGTTTCTTACACGCCTCCTGATGAGCCTTGGGGTTTGGATCAAGGAATTCCACCAGGCTGTCGATCTGACAGACGGCGGTTCTGATTTGGGTCATAAGTGATCTTTCGAGTGTGGGGGTTGTTCGCCGAGCTTCGGCGATGATGCTTCGAGTCCACAGGGTGTCCCCTGTTTCGGACCAGAAGTACACATTCTAACTCTGTATACGGAAACTAATACAAAAATCGTACTCCTGTCAGTAGCCCGTACTACGGTATGGTGTGTATGCCCGACTCAAAGAAGATCTCCACCCGCATCACCTTCGACCCCGATCTCCTCGACTGGCTCAAGGCCGAATCGAAACGTCGTCGGATGTCGATGTCTCACATCATCCGCGAACTCGTCCTGAGAGAGATGACGGGGGAAGGATCGGCTCTCGCCGTATCTAGATTCCTGGAACAGAGGTCGACGGAGAAGAAGTGACGTGTTCCTCGAAAACATGGAATCGGCGGGATGGTCTCCTAAGAGAATCCACCCCGCCGAATTGAATTTTTACCTAGAATCAGGTTGGACGAGAGGTCGTGTTACTCGACAGTACGGATCGTCCAGAGGTCGTCCGCCAGATTCGAGTTCAGGAGGTAGGCGTAGGGCATGGTGAAGTACCCGCTCTGACCCCAGCTCGCGCCCCAGCTGTTGCGGACGATGAAGCGCTGGGAAGCGTCGTCAAAGCCCACGCAGAGAACCGCGTGGCCGCCGAGGCACTGCTCGGAAGCCGTCGGGAGGTTGAGCACCCCCGACTTCGCCACCTCGGCGCTCTCGAACGCCTCGTAGACCGAGAAGCCGAACACGACCGGGAATCCCGAGGCAAGACACGTCTTCATCGCTTCGAGCGTCTGGGGAACGCGGGCGTAGGAGACCGCCTGGTTCAGAAGACCTTCCTTGAAGGCCGCCGCAGACGGCTTCTTCTTGAAGGCCGTGATGACGTACGGCCAGGTCTTCTCCGTGCAGACGCCCGACTTCACGACGGTCTTGATGCCGTCGCGGATCTGGGCTCCGGCGTCCTGCTTGATGGTGTGCTCCATCGCGCGCTCGTTGTAGTAGATGAACAGGCGCGACGGCGTCATGAAGGTCGTCCCGCCGGTCTCCTTCGCCTTCGCGAAGGCGTAGGCACCCGCGATCGCGTTGCCAGTGCAGCTACCGAGCTGGCCCTGGTCGTAGACCGGGGGGCAGGTCCCGCGAAGGTCGATCTTCGTGGGGAGGAGATCCTTCCGAATCGGGGCCGCCGCGAAGATGTGGTCGCGGTGATCCGGGAGATCCGGGTGCCATCCGTAGTTCTTCTTCGACACTGAACTCTTCTTCACCATGGTGTATCCTCCAAAGCCCCAACGACCTATACAGGCCATAGGTGAGCTAAAGGGAATCCATGATTTGAGAGTCGATTAGGGCGTAAAGGCCCTCGACATTCTCATGATACGCATACTCCTATTCCTACTCGCTGCGTCCATGGTCTCAGGGTGTTACTTCAACCTAGACGCGCTTCGCGGGACGGGACGTTTGGACGTCGGAGCGTCCGCAGACGCCGGAACCGACTCGGCTGATTAGCTCGGACCCGCCGAGCTGTAGTTCAGAGTGGCGCTGTAGATCGAATCGTCGGCCGGAACCGACCCGTTCGAGGCCAGCACAACCAGCCAGTACGTGTGAGTGGTGAAGTCGAGGGTCTCGGGAGAACCTGGAGTGACCGACACGTTCTGTTCGGTCGTAGTACCGTTGTCGGTCGTGTTGGCCAGAGAAGTCGGAGCTGTACTGGTTCCGTCTCCCTTGTACAAGACGAACAACATCCGATCTCCAGCCGTGGGCCTCACAGCTCCAGGCTTCACTCTCACGGTGATGGAACTGAGCACATCCCCGTTCGAGAGGAACTGAGAGAGGTCCAGTTTCGCCAGCTGGTTGGAGCGAGTCGGAGAGTTCTTCGAGGTGATACCCGCTCCGATACCCGGGTAGTACCAAGGAGCCGAAGGGACCGCCACGAGATCCGAAGTGATTCCTTCTGCCTGGAATCCTTGGGCCGAGATCTTCTTCGTTCGGACCGCCGGAGTCGTGTAGAGGAAGTTCCCTCCCACGACGTTGGCCGACGCCGACACGTTCACGCCCGCGGAGATATTCCCGGTCGGAGCCGAGATGTCGCCCAGCGTGATGACTCCGCCGAGGAGATCGACGCGGAAGACCTCGAAGGCCTTTCCGCTGAAAGGGGCTCCGATGCTGATCGTGTTCGAGGTGACTCGGATCGCAGCGGCGTTCGCTACGGAGGTCGGGTCCGGGGCCGAGATGTGGAGACCGACCGAGGTGTCGATGTTCTGGACGCCCGCCACAATCGAAGGACGATGGCTGCTCAGGATGCCCAGGTAGTTGTAGTAGTCGTCCGCCCCGAAACCCACGTACGAGGCCGAGTAGAAGCGACACGTACCAGTGGTGGGCGCTACGAACACAGGCGCCGAACCATCCAGCCTAATCAGCTGGAAGTCGCCCTGGTTGGCTACCGCCCCGGGGTTGCTACAACCTACCAGACGATAGAGACCTCTGACGTCGGAGACCGGAACAGCGTTGTAGCTGAGGACCTCGACGAGCGTTCCACCGCTGAGGTCGACCTTACGGTGGGTGAACCCGGCTCCAGCGGCGATATGAAGGGTGTCGGTAGCCGACGCGGTGAAGTTGAAAGTGGCTGTCCCCGCCGTCCCCATCCCGTTCGAAACGAGAGAACTGTAGTCGTAGCTACGGGAAGGGGCACCGACTCCGATGTTCGTCGTCTCTATCAGGTGACCCATGCCGAACGCAGCGCCCCCGAGCGAGGGGCTCCGAACGACACGAGTGAGGAAGGGTCCTCGGAACAACTGGTCAGAAACCGGAGGCGTGAGATTCACCGAGGTGAGGCGACCGAAGGTATCGAAGGAGTTCGCCGAGACGGGGGTCTTCTCCGCCGACCGGTACCAGAACTCCAAACTCTCGGTAGATCCGCCCGCGTCGGGGCCATCCTGTACGATCGCAGATCCAGCGAAGAGACGAAGCGTAGGCGGGGGACCTTCGCTCGTGATCCAAGTCCCACCTTGGGTGGCGAGGATGGGGGCGAAACCGAAGCCGGTGAAGAACCGAGGACGGAACGCCGTACAGCCCTTGTAGAGGCTCGCCGGAATCACCGGGGTCGTCCCGTCGAGGTTTCGAACGGTGTAGTGGGTCGGGCTCCCGTTCACCTGGGCGTGGAAGACGTAGAGACCGAGTCCGATGATCTGGATCAGGTCCAGATCGTTCATGAGATACGTCCGATTCGTAGACCCGCCGTCGTGGAACTGATTTCCACCGGTGGTGACTACGATCTCGTCCGTCCCGCTGGCGCTGATGTCGAACTGGTAGCTCGAAACGTTACCCAGGACCGTGTATCCGGCCTGGGGCGCGAAGACGCGGCGGTCCATGTATCCGGCGAAGTTGTCCTGACCGGTGAACGGAATCACGCTGCGACGACCGATGAAGTCGTAGCCCACCTTCTTCGAAGTGGGGTCTGATCCCAGGTCGTACCGGGAAAGGAACTGGGACTGGAAGCCCGCCTCCGCGTCGCCCGGGAGAGTAGAGGAGCCGGCCGGTCGAACTTCGATCGGACCCACGTCCGAGTTGATCACTCGTCCAGCGTGGTAAGCGTCGTCGAGATCGCCGCCGAGCGGATGGATGATGACCGAACCGTCCGCTCCGAAAGAGACGTCGGTGTGCTTGAACTGGAGAGACGAGATCCTCTTCGAAGAACCTCGAACCGTGTCCGCGGATACCGTCAGCGGAGCGTACTCGCGGAAGGACCGCTGAAGAACGATCTTCCATCCGGTCGCGGGATCGAGAGCGACAGCCCCGCCCGGTCCCGTGATACCGTTGAGCTGAACCCCGGCTCCGGGAAGAGTGGCGTACTGGTACGCGTACGGACCGAGCCTCGTCGTGATAACTCCGCCCGAGTTTTGAACCAGGAAGAAGAACCCGGCAGGAGGGATTTCCGTGACGAGGGGAAGGGTCGTCACGAGTTGGGCCGAACCCACCGGGTTCAGGGTCTGAGCTGTGAGAGGCTGGGTGATGATCCGGCGCCCGAAGACGTCGGCGTAGTCACTGTCCCCGAATCCGGAAAGCTCGGAGAGGGTGCTGCTGGCCGAGACACGAACCCCTCCGCCCGTCTGACCGTCCTCCATGGAATAGGGGACGAAGGCCGCGAAGAGAACGACTTCGTGACGTGGGTTGTTCGGAGCGAAGAAGGGATCGAGAGTCGTCGGGAAGACGTCGCTCCCCGGCTGAGGCGTGTGGGAGAGGTACGCCACGCCTGCGGAGTAGTCCACCTCGATGAACTGGGGCTCGTTGATCGACGGATCGAGAACCAGGTTGTTCCCGTCGATCGGACGGCTGAAGTCCGGGACCACGTCTCCGCCGACGGTGAGCTGCTTTCCCGGGAAGAAGACCGTCCGGAATCCGAGGTCGAGAAGATTCCCGGGGTCTTCTCCGGACTTCGTGTTGAAAATCGCCCGATCGGGGGACGACGGAGGGACGAGCGCCGGACCAGAGGTATCCCGATACGAGATCGAGGGGCCGGAGGTCCTCGGGTCGATCAGGTTCGTCAACCGAGCCGAGGCCAGGTTGTTGATGTTGAAGTTGGGGTCGAGGAAGAACGACGAGATGTTGTCGTAGACCTCCAACGTCACCGGTACAGGAGACCCGGTCGCGATCGGGCCGTTTCCGTAGAAGACGGCTCCCGTATCCGGGTTCGCCTCTACGACGCGGCGGAGGGTGAGGTTCGTCGGAGGACCCGCTACGACATTCGTGATCTCGAAGTAGCCGTAGGCGCTCGACGGGTCTCCCGAAGCCAAGGTGGTAGAGGCGTCGTCGACCAGGTTCGTGACTCGAACGATTCTTCCGACCGTGAAGATCGTGTTGAGGACCGGAACGCTGATGTGCCACTCGTCGGCCCCGTACGGACCGCCGACCGGGATTACCGCGTCCACCTGAGCGAGGGGGCGGGGGATCGGAAGCTTCACCGAAGTCCCGAAGTGAGCCCCTGAGGCCGCCGGAATCGTTCCCGCGACGTCGAACCCGCCGGTGATCCAGGTTCCGGTTACCGCCCCGGACTTCAGCGGAGGCATGTACTCGGAGTTGGCGCTCGTCTCCGGAGGCATGAAGACGAAGGTTCGATTCGCCTGGACCTGGCCGGTGATCGGGGCCGGGAACGCCGCCATCCGAGCGACCTTCGGGCGAACCAGGGTGACTGCTCGGCAGCCGTTACCGCTCCCGAAGTAGTTGACGAGAGGCTTCTCCGCATGAAGCGTGAAGGTCTGTCCGCTCATGAGAGCGATACGGAAAAGCTCGAACGGAGCCTTCCCCTTAAAGTTCGGAAGGATCGGTGTCCGACCCCCGGCCAACGAGCCCGTGAATCCTTCTCCCGTGAAGGAGAACATCACGTAGAGGCCTCCGAGGGCCTCGAAGTCCGAGATCGCGTTGATCCCGTACGCGTCCCCCGGAAGAGGGGTAGCCGACCCAGGCATCGGGTACGGACCCGCTTCGAGCGTCAGGGTGTTGGCCCCGAGGTTCACCGCCCACTGCCAATCGCAGTAAGGCGACTTCAGGGTAGGGCCGACGACCTCCCAGGAGATCGGATGGCCGATTAGGGAAGGTCCCTTACCGCCGAACCGGTTCGTGTTCGCGGCGTACGGAACGAAGTCGACGTCCGGGACTCCGGGAAGACCGAGACCCAGCTGGAAGCTGTTTCGCGCCGGAGTCACGACTCCGGTCTGGATTCCGAGATCTGTAGTCCCCGTGTAAGGGAATCCGGAAGACCCTACCCAGGCTCCGAGACCGCCCTGGACGATAGGAGCCGACTGGGCCTGTCCGGACTGAACGGAGTCCCTACGCGTCAGCGGCTCGTTCCAGGGTTGAACCCCGGTAGCCGTGCTGATAGCCTGTTGGAACGCCTTCTTGAGTTTGTCGAGTGTGTCGGTCACAGAAGTGGGTCCGTCCCTGGAAGAGGCATAGCTGCTAAACCGCTCTACCCTCGATGGGGCGTAAGGTCCTACCGTGAAAGTAGTCCTAACCGAGGAACAGCAACGGTGGTGCACCCAGGAAAACCTGGGTGCTGGGTTCGACGACGATGATCCGAACCTCGAACAGTTTTACCACGTATGCGAGACGACCCCCGACGATCGGGTGAGAGCGATTTGCGACTCTCCCAGGTTGTGGTGCGGACAGGGTCGTGGTCACGTGTGGCCCGCACTAGAAGAAGCTGACCCTCCCGATCTCCGACAACAACGTTCGGACCTGTGGGCTCGAATCACGTGTGAGGCGTGCGTGGCTCGGCTCCGGTCGCGAGGGTGTCCGGGGCTCGAAGAAGTCTTCGCGTGACTCTCATCCAGAATTTCCAATCGCTGTCTCAGGACCAGCGATTCCTGAGGACGTCGGTCTTGGGAGATCTCTACCAAGAAGAGATTCGATTCCTGGATTTCGACGTCGCCCACGTAAGAGAAGGGATCTCGAACAACATCGTCGTGTACCTGACGGTAAGGATTCTCACAGAAAACCTCCCCTCCGGAACGACTTGGAAGTTCTCGGAATCGACCTTCAAGAAGACCGGGAGACTGTCCGGATCCAAATTCGTCTCCCAATCAAAAGACGACTCGGCACGAGAGATCGCCCAGGTCATCGAGAATCTCGCCTATCAGATCTCCCCCTACCTCTACGAGGTTGATCCTCGGATAGGTAGAGACATCGGGGAGAACCCCTTCCCCGAGTCTCCGCTCTTCGATCCCACGCTTGAGATCCGTCGACCGGCCCATAACGCCTCGGTCTACTGGAAAGCGCGTGCGGAAGACCCTTCCCCAGGTCCTGATGCCTACGAAGCCCAGGACTCCGACCGGTGCGCGTTCTGTTCCGAGAGCGTAATCTGGGCCCCGTCCCCCGAGGAAATCCTCTGGGGAGGTGGGAATCTGGGCTGGGTCCACCAAATCTGCGCCCCCTGGATCTGATTACCCTCTGAAAAACCGAAAGATCTCAACCATAGGGCGATTAGGCCCCGATAAGTCAGTTTCCCGTCTCAAGAATCCCACGATAGGAGGTGGAGCAACCAGCTCGTTAGATCCCTAGAACGTATGGAATCTATTTCGGTTTCAACGTTCCGAGAACGAAAGGACTCGGTTCTTATGTCGAAGAAAAAGTGGATGGGGGTTTCCCTCATCGTGATTGGTTTCGTAGTCGCGTTCATCTCCTGCGCAGAGTACCCGAGCGGGTCTGGGGCCGAGCCTCCGGACTCGGCGGTGATCGACGTTCCTTCGGTTCCTGTTCATGTGCCCACCGAAGAGGAATCTCGACAGGCCGCCGAAGAGATGCGGCTCACCGTCGAGCGACACATCGCTGAGATGGAAGAGCGCGCGCGAACCTCCTCCCAGACCTTCACCGACGAAGTCCCTACCGTCCACGGAAGCGTCTCGGGTCCCCCTCGACGTCATCTGACGTCCGTCCAATCAGCCCCCAGCGTCTTCCCGAACGCCTCCGGCCCCTTCAATCGCCGGTGGTCCGAAGAGCGACTGATCGGAAACAACCAAGCCCTCTACGACGCCTGCCTTCTCGTGTTCTCGCGGGCCGTAGTGAACGAGGCAAACTGGATCCATCGTGAGTGCGGGACCGGAGAGCCGGGACCCTGCGATCCGCGCGATGACCACAACCATGCCGAGCTAGACGGCCCGGCGATGTTCCAGGTCTTCCGGTACACCCGCTACAACCACGAGACGTTGCTCGGGGCGATGCGTCGTCACATGAACTACGTAACCGAGGAAGTCGAAGCTCGGCGTCCCCGTACTCGTTGGATCTCGGAGCTGGACCTCGAAGGAAACCGCCCCCCTCACTTCCAGGAGACGGATTCCGAAGGGAACCCTCTCAACTGGGAACGAGACTACCTCCCGCGATGGCGCGACATCCTGGAGATGTCTCGTCGCCTCTTCGCCGGACGAGGGGTCGGGGGATGCAGCCAGGCTCCCCTCGTCACCTGGGGAGGGCGATGCGAAGACCGCCACGGGGCGTGCGACGACAGCTTCGGCTGGAACCGAGGCCTCGTTCCCTACGAGTGCGCTCAGGTCGGAACCGGACCCGAGGCTATTCGATCCAGTAACCGCTTCTGGTGTAGCCCGGGCACCGGGTCGTGTCCTAGGGACGCTCAGCGCCCCGGGGCCGCCGTCTCTGAGGCTACGAACCCCGAGCCCTCTCCGGACATCGTAGAGGCTCCTAGCGAGGCTCCCTCGGTAGCAGAGATCCCGGAACACTCCCCTCTCGCTCTTGCCCCTTAGACCCGACGCCCGATCTGAGTCGAGATAGCGTTCAGACGCTGGATGTTCTGACTCGTCGGGTCCGTAGCTCCCTGAAGATCGCCTCCCAACTGATTGACGGTCGTAGTCGCCTGGGAGGCGATCCCCAAGATGCCCTGGATGCTGTCGAAAGCCGAGCGTCGGCCTTGGGAAGAAAGAGCCGAACCGCGGAGAGCCGACTGAGACAACGTCCAGGAGTCGGCCGCCAGACGCATCTGCTGAGCAACCCACTGAGACGCCTGATCCGGAGCGTCGACCGACACGAAGGTGTTGTTGTTCGAGCCGCTCATGTACGCTGCGAGGAGGAGATCCGCCTCCGCGCCACGACAACTACACGTATCGTGCTCCTCGAACGGAGTGAGGTCCGAGAGTCGGAAGGCGGCGTTCGTGACAGGAAGATGAGTGATGGCGTCTCGTGAGCTCATGACGTAGTTCGCGAGCCCGCTCGCGATCATCGCCGTCTGCTCTTCTTCCTGAGACTCGGGGTTGTCCTCACGGAAGATCCGAATCGCGATGTCTGCGCCCGGACTCCGAACGAACTGATCGTCCGAGGCGATCTCGCGAAGAGCCTGGAGAGCTTCCGGGCCGAGAGTAACGCGCCCATCCACCACGGGAGCCCCCGATCGACGAACGGCGTCTGCGAACCGGTAGGCGAGGTCCGGGTCCACGTACTGGAAGGGATCCGTACCCATCAGGACTTCGTAGTTGCCTCCGGGCTCGATGCTGAGCCCGCGACCGTACTGATAGGTCCCGTAGTGCTCGTACCCCACGGCGTCCGAGACGGGGAAGACCGGGGAGAACGTATGGACGGGCTCCTCGATCACGCCCCGCTCCGTGGCGAACACGAAGGGAAGGGGCCCGCTCGGGAAGCGACCTCCGAAGAGCGCCGTGATGTCTCTCGACCAGCGAGATAGGGCTCCGGAGAGCTGAGTGGCGGCGACGCCCGAGATTTCGAGACCGCCCGTCGTAGAAGCCGAAGTCCTCCGAGCCGAGGAAGAAGTCGACCCGAGGTTCTGGTCCGAGAGGGCGGCCGAAAACAGAGCGCTTCGACGTCCGATCTGCTCTTGTCCTGCGGCCGTGTTCGGGTCCGCACCGGTGTAAGCGGCGGAGAGTGCGTCGATGTTTTCCTGTGAAGGATCGGCGGTAACGGCGACCATCGCGTTCTGGACCCGCGGGAAGCCGTTCACGTAGTTCACGAAGGAGTCGTTGCTGAACCCGACCGGATCGTTGTCGAACGCGGAGAGTCCGGCGGGCGTATCGACCGCTCCGAGGACCTGGTAGTAGCCGAACGAGGTCTGACTGAGGATCATCGCCTGGTCGTCCGGATTCGGATGGGAGGCCAGAGCGTCGTCGAGATCCGCCCGCGTCGTTCGCCCTTCGTGGGGGATGTCGATCCCTCGACGAGCTAGACGTCCGTACTCGATTCGAATCGCCCGCGGGTTCGCCGGGGTACCGGACTCGATCGAACGCGTCGCTCGAACAACGTCCGCCGAGATCGTCCCTCGACCCGAGATCCGAGACGCCAGCTGAGAGTCCGACTCGGTAGCGGGAGCCGGAGTCGGCGCCGTCGTAGTGGTCGTCCCGCTCACCGGAGTCTCGGTGTCCACGATGTGGATCGCCTGATTGATCGCGGCGGAGTTCGCCTCGGAGACCTGCTGGATGAGAGCGTTACCCTTGTTGATGCAGATCGTACGGATGTTCGTAGCGACGCCGATCGCCGTCGAGGTGACGTCGGTTCCTGCCGGAGCCTCAGCGTGGTTGTTCGGAGTCCCGCCGCTGATGTCCGTCCCTTCCACCGGAACGTCACCCGTCCCGAGAAGACCCGTGACGTTGTCTCGGGCGAGGACTCGCGTCAGAAGCTCCCCACCGGTGATCGCGACGTTGGTGTTGAGGGCGAGCGAAACTACCTGGGCGTAGAGACGATCTCCGAGCGCGCGACCGAGCGCGCTACTAGCCGTAAGGCACGAACGGAACGCTCGGATGACGCTCGCGGAAGACTCTCCCGGATCGAGCCGGAAGACGCGTCGAGTCCCGAAGCGACTCGCGCTTCTCTGCTCGAAGGAGAGAGCGAAGATCTGATCCGTCGGCGTAGGAGTGGGGACCTGGGAGACGAATGTTCGAACGTTCAACCCCTGGACCGGAGTCACGTTCTCCAGCTTCACGAAGTCCCGAAGCTGCTCGTCCGTGAGATTCGTTTCGAGGTCGTCATCGTCGCGAGAGAGCGCCGCAATCCCCACGGTCGAGAGCGAGGGCTCCGAGGATTCGGTCGCGGAAGTCTCAGAGGCGAGAGCAGGATCCGAGTCCGAAGAAACAGGCGTCGTCGCGTCGGTCGTAGCGCGAGCGGTAGCGCCCGACTCCGAAGTGAGGGAGATGTACCCCTGCTGATCGGGGCTCGGATGAGCCGACGAGTAGTACCGGTAGTAGCCGGGCGTGTTCAACCCGAGGCTCGCCTTTCGGTCGTTCAGAAGATCGAGGATCGTCGAGGAGTCGTTCAGGGCTCCCGTCGAATCGACGCTCATGTCTCGTCCGGCGCTCGCCGGATTCCTCTGACGAACCTGGTTGATCAGGTAGTTCACGATCGCCGTCAGTCGGATATCCACTCCGCTGAGGTTGATGTTCGAATCGGCGCGGAGGTCCTGGAACGTCCCGTCCCCGGTGAGGAAGGTGTTGAGGCCCGCTGCTTCGGCTCGGAGGCCCGAGATCAGCTCTCGGATCGCGGTACGACGGTCTGCGGACGTGTTCGCGTTCTGGTACTCTCGTTCGAGGACCTGGATCCGTCGCGAAATCACCGTGATTCTCTGGCGGACCGTTCCGCGAACGGCGATCAGAGACCCGAGACCTTGGCGGAGCTGGTCGGGGGTGATTGTGATGTTCGTAGCGGGACCTACCTGGATGATCCAGGGGCCAGCGATGATGTCTTCTCGCGAGCGAGATCCGAGAGTACTGACAGGCGTCGCCGAAGTGACCTCAGCAGTCGGCGCGGTAGCCGTCGACCCCGTATCCACAATCGAGGTCTCGGGGAGATCCAGGCTGGAGAAGTCGGTCGTATCGACCGTCCGATACCCTAGAACGCTCGCCCCTACGAGGATCTGAGCGAAGTTCGAAGCGAGAAGCTCCAGACGAGCCGCTGAAGAAGCTACGCCGCCGCGCTCCCCGCGGCCCTGGAGACCGCTCTCTTCGGCGTCGAGCCCGAAGAAGAAGAACAGGGGATTGATCCGCTCCGGGTCGAGCGCCATGACGACGTTCGGGAAGCCGAGGACTCGCGGGATCCCACTGTTGTCAAGGTACTGGAGCGACCGAGGAGGAAGACTCGTCTGACCAAGATCGATCGAGGCGATCCCGTTCCCGCTCGGATCTCCCGGTGGGATGAACTTCCGACGCCGAGCTACGAGGTTCAACGTCGTTGTGCAGCTCCCGCCGAAGGTGAAGGCGTGGGAGACCGACTGGACGTAGTAGAAGCAGTCGATGTGAGGGATGTAGACGGGGAAGCCCTGACGGATCTCCGGGCGAAGCGGAATCGTCACCGAAGCCGCGTTCATCCCCTGGTTGATGCGGTCGAGATTCGCGACGGCCGCGTAGTAGGCCGAACGCGCGTTCGAGTAGTAGTTCGACTCCAGCGATCCTTCGCGCCAGCCGAACTGAGCGATCAAGCGGTAGTCGTAGTAGGTCGAACGGACGCCCCATTCCGCCTCGTCGACCGCCCCACGGATGTTCTGGAAGGGGCCGCCGCGAACCGTCGCGTACGTCGCCTCAGGCTCCGTCTCGGAGAACGAGATCGAAATCACGTCTTCCGGTTCGATCCGATAGACCCGAGACGAACTCGTATCCAGGTTGTAGAGGGGTGGCTTGAAGACCAGGTCCCCATCCATGTCCTGGTAGAACTCGTAGCCGCAGATGTTCGAGACCTGGGTGGCGATGTCGAGCTTCGTCTCGTACGTCGTCTCGAAGAAGTTGACCTGACCCCACTGAGAGATGTCGTTGACGAACGCCTGCATCTGGGGAACCACGACACCGTAGTCCCGCCCGGTTCCGCCCGAGGAAGCGAGAAGTCGAAGATCCGCGCCCCTAAGGATCCGCCCGTCCCCGTCCCGATCGATCAGGTTGAAGGCCGCCGCGGACGACGCGAGGGGGTCTCGCTCGGGCCTAGAAGCCCCCGTCACGACCGAGATAAGACGGGCGTCCCCTCCGCCCAAACGGGCGAGGTAGGCCTGCGTAGAGCCCGAGAACAGTTGTCCTGAGGCGCCGTGCATCCGGAGCCCGTACATCCCCTGCATGAACCGGCGTTCCCAGTACCGGATCGCCATCGAGTACAGGGAGTCCCCGGAAGCGGTCGAGACCGCCTGCATGTTCGTCCGGCTCTGGAGCGCGAACCCGACTCCGGAAGCTGCGCCGGCCGTATCCCTGTAGAGCGAGTAGATGATGGAGAACGGGCTCATGCCCGTGAAGATGTGACCGCGGAGGTTCGTCCGGACCCCGGAGTTGTTCGGTCGAGCGCCGAAGAACGAACCGTTGGAGGCGATCTGCATGTACTGCCAGAAGTGCAGCATGCCGGAACACGTCATCGATCCAGAGAAGAAACCCCCCGAATACTCGTGGGAGACCTGGGTGACGACGCCATGGAAGGCCGGGTAGTAGGGGTACTGAGGGATGTCCGAGAGACGAACGCCCGCGACGCTCGCCGAGGCGGGATCAGCGTCCGGATCCGCGAGCCCCGTCATCGGGAAGTACCCGCGGAAGTAGATGTGGACTTCCAACCCGTTCCGAAGAAGCGTGTTGCCGTCTCGGAAGATGGAATCCCCGTATGAACGAGGAATCGAGAACGAGATACTGGCCGAGGAGGCGCCCGCGTCGACCCCTGCGTCCACCGACACGCTTGTCACGAACTGCTGGATGTCGATGTTGTGACGGCACGTGGGACAACCCGCGAGGCTCGTATCCCCGTTGAGGTACACGAGCGCGTCGGGGGTCCACTGGATGACCTTCCGGCGATTCGGGGCGAAGGTCCCCGCATACGGTCTGTCGAGAAGGCTCATGTTCGGCGACTAGTGACTACGGTCCCTGTCGTGGGCGACACACCTACGGTCGCTCCGGACCAGGGTTGAGCCGGAGTCGATCCCCCTACCGTGGGGGCGGTGAAGATCTGATTGCTGGACCCGAGGAACGTCCGAGAGAGGCGCGATCCGGGGGAAGGCGAGTTCGAGGCCGAGGGGTTGTAGAAGTTGCTGCCCGGGGCGTTCTCCGGCGAGATCGAAACGCGCTGACCGGCCTGGTCGTAGGTCCGGATCGCTACGAACTCGATCTCGAACTTCAACCCACCGTTCTGAAGGGTCTCCTCTTCGGAGTACGAAAACGAATCCATGTGACCCACGTACACGTTCTGGTCGTACTCGATCGCGAGGTTACCCACCATGAGCGAAGCCCGCGAGCGCCTACCAGTCGCGTTCGCGGTGAGGTCAGAGATGTTACCGCCGCTCTGGTACAAGGCCAGTACAGCCATGAGCTGCTGGTACGAAGCCGAGTCTCGCTTCGAGGCGTACTGGACTCCGGAGGCGACATTCTGGGAAGCCGACGTCTTCATCGCGTTGAACGCGCCGATCGTACAAGAGAAAGAGATTTTCTCCAGTTCTTCTCCCCAGGCCTGGTAGATGTACCCGTATCGGTTCCGCTCCTGGAACTGGGCGATCTTCGAGTAGTTGATCGTGAATGAGCTAGGGTTGATGTACAGAACAAGAGGCGGGATGTCGAGGATTCGACGAAGCTGGAGAAGGATCGATAGAGCCGAGGCGTCGTTCGCCAAGGCCGGAAGGATCCTCGACCGGGGCGCTCCGGGAACCGTCGGGGAGATCGCCTGATTCTGAGTGAGGTTGGCGATCCCAGCTTCGATCGAAGAGACGCTCGCCGAAGTCAGGCCCGGGATCGTCGTCCCTGCCTTCAGGAGATTCGTGTAGGTCTCGTCGGCTACCTCAACCCGACGAGCGTTCAACCCGCGGATCGCCCCGGCGTAGTCGACCGGGTTTCCGACCGAAGTGTTCACCCCGTCCGAAGTTGTACTGCTGGGAGTCGCGACGGGGATGACGTTCGTCCGGTCCCCGAGAATCAGAGGCGGGAGAACGCGAATCACGAACGGAGAGAAGGCTCGGAGACTCGCCTTCGAGCCGTCGATCGGAATCGTGACCTGAGTCTCGTACTCACGTTCGAAGTTCGGCCCGGTGGGGAGTCCTTCGAAGAAACGAGCTGGTTGAGTCGGATTCGGCATCTCAGGTCCCCGTTCGGTTCAGGGGTACCAGAGGGACGTTGATAGTCCGAAGTACGTGCTTCTCGTTGTCGACCGTGAAATTGCCGGTAAGAGTGAACTGGTAGGGCTTCTCCGCGGTCTCCTCGACCGAAAGATTGGCGAACCATCCGTTCCACGTCCCACCGTCGAACGACATGCGGATCTGGCCCTGGAGAGCGATCTGACCGTAGGTGTCGTAGATCGCCCCGTTGTTCTTGAAGAGGGCGAGGAAGTCCAGGTACTTGTCGTAAGCGATCGTGTCTCGACGAGTCCCACCCACGCCCGTAGCCTGCATGGAAGCGGGAAGGATGTTCGCGTTCGAGGCGGTAGGTCCGGTGATGTTCGAGAGCCCCGCGAAGAGACGAACGAACCCGCCTGTGGCGAGGTTGAGGGCCACTTCCGAGGGAGCTTCCCCCCAATGGGCCTCTACGAATCCGCCGAAGGTCTGGACCCGTTCGATCACCTTCGTGTAGGTGATCTGCATCGAGCTGGGGTTGACGTGAAGGACGAGCTTCAGATCTCCGAGGAGGGACGTTCGACGATCCGGCGCCAGGATGTCGAACACGACCGGACGCTTCCCCGTACCGGCGAACTCGTCGGCAGGAGACTGGAACGCCGATCGGACGATCGAACGATCAGGCACGCGTCGTCACTCTCCCCGGAGTCACTCCGGATTCTCGGAGAACACGCTTCACGACGTCGAAGACTCGGCGTTCGTCGCCGCCGTAGATGTGGAAGTTGTTGTTGATCGTACCGCCCCCAGCTCCGGCCCGGTCGAGCGCTCCGCCTTCCTTCGAACCCACGAGCACGTCAGCTGAATCGATCGGAGTGATCGACCCTCGGACTCCCCCGCCGCGGTAGATGAAGTCGTTGACTTCCGGAGCGATGTCAGGGGACGTCCCAGCTTCGGACCCTGTGTCCATCGGGAAGCGGTGGGCGCGACCCGCCGTCGCCGCCCCACGAGCGCCAGGCATGATACCCAGATTCGCCAAAGACCCTGCCAGAGCCGAGCCCTCTTCGAACCCGCCAGATCCGGAGATCGCCGCCTGTAGCTCAGGGGTCAACGTCCCGGTCTGGAAGTACGTGTCGAGAGCCTCGCTCGCTTTCTCCGGGTCGAGGCCCGAAGCGAAGGCGAGAGAAGCGAACTGCTGCTTCACCTGTGCGGCTACGATCGCATCCGGAAGGTCGGACTTCGCGATCATGTCGCCGACCTTTCGGTCCTTCGTCATGATCTTCGTGAGGTGCTTGTTCGCCTCGTCGCCGATCGTCTCCATCGTCGAGCGGGTTTCCGCGTGCTCGTCCCGGGTAACCGCCGACGAAGCGTCCAAGGTCTTCACGATCGGATCCGTCACGAGAGCCGCCTGCTCTTCCGTCGCCGCCGTTACGGCCTGACCTCCGCCGCCGCCCCCGCCTCCGAGACGGGCCCGCGCGCGCTCCTCGACACGACGGGCGGCCTCCGAGCCGCTCAACGTGTAGGACTGAGTCGTGGTCGTAGCCGCCGCGTCGGCAGCGTCGAGACCCGAGCGACCCATGGCCGCCCCGGACATATGACCCCCACCCGCAACCGTCTTCGTTCCGGTGAGGCCCGAATAGTCTCCGGACGAGAGCTTCCGGAGTTCGGTGGAGACCTCCGACATGATCGCCCGAGACTCCTCCGCCGTCCGACGGGCCGAAGCCAACTGAGCGGTTTCCTCCGGGGAAAGAGTCCCCTGAGCCTCTTTCGTCGAAAGCTGGGAGATCGTCCGACTCGCCTGAGACCCCGAGTCCATCGCCCGCCGTGAGGTATCCTGAAGAGCGCCTCGGGCGGAGATCGCGGCCTGACGAGCTTCAGAGCCTCCTCCGAGACCCAACGTCTTCGAGAGCCAGGTGATCAGGGGTTGGCCCACGTCTTCGTAGAGACCTCGGACGTAGAAGAGGATCTTGTTCTCCAGGATGTCGGCGATCGTCGTCGTCGCGTCGAACGCATCGTATGCGAGACTCATCGCCTCGTCCCGAGCCTCAGTGACTTGGGTGTCTCCCCGTTCGATCGTCGCCGTGAGGAGATCCATCGACGAGGTGACGGCCGCTCCATTCTGATCCGCGATCTCGCCGTTCTTCGTGATGTGAGCCCCGAAGCGCTGATCCTGTTCCTTCTGAAGGGCTTCCAGTTCGGCGGCCGTGGCGGGAGGATGCTGAGCAGACGTCTGGAGCAGCCGGTAGCTTCCCTCGGAAGCTCGGGCGAGAGCCTGGTACTGCTCGATCTGAGCCCCAGACATGCCCGTGATCTGCTCCGCAGCCATGCGGTCGATACCCGTGAGCTCATCGAGAGGACGGCCAAGGATAGCCATCGCACTCTGGAGCTTCATCGCAATCGTAGCTCCGGGGTCGAGGCCCGACATAGCGTCAGCCATGTCCGCCATCTCTCCGGTCGTACCCCGAGCGACGGTCGTGAGCTGATCCAACTGGCGACCAAGAGAAGAGACGGTCTTGTCGGTCGAACTCTCGAACGCGGCAGTGATGACCTCCTGGTCGCTTCGGGAAAGGTTGGCCAGCTCCTTCACCAGCGTCTGACCCGAAGTATCCTCGCGAGCCGCCTTCGAAATCGACACGCCAGACTGACCGGCCATCTGAATCGCGCGGTCGATCTCACCCTGATTCATCGTCTGAGAGAGGTCTTGAAGGAAGCTGCTCGCCTGGCGCTGGGCGCTCCGGTCGATCACGTTCTTCGTACGACCCTGACCGGTCGTCATGATCGCTCGGTAACGATCGGACGTCGAGACGTCCTTGTACCCGCCGGCCGCGCCTCCGATCACCTCAGCAGCCTGCTTCTCACCCAACGTCTTCGTCATCTTGATGAGAAGGTCCGCCGTCTGGTCGAGATGGGTGTTGAGGGACGCCTGCCCCGCGGACGCCTGAGTGATCAAGGAGTAGAAACGACGGGTCGAGAAGCCCGCGTCCGTTGCCTGCTTCGCGACGAGAGCGAACTGACCGGTCACGTTCTCCAAGCTGAAAGCGAGCGTGTCCGTGTACTCTGCGAGAGTCCCCGCGAACTCCGAGACCCCGACGCCGAGAGACTTCGCTACGGAGACCGTCGAACGCATCGCGACCTGGAGTCGGTTCTCCGCGTCCGCCGCGTCTACTGCGCCCTTCGTGAAGCGACCGAGCGAGTAACCGCCCGCGTCGAATGCATCGAAGACCCCGAGGGCCTCCTGTTCGGTCAGGCCGAGAGTCGCGGTGAGGTCCTGAACAGAGTGGCGGATCACCTTCAGGTTGTCGTCGAGCGTGGGCATCCCCACGTTCATGACGCTTCGAGTTCCGAACGTGTTGATGACGCTCTTGTTGAACTCCTTCACCTCCTTGTCCATCTCGAACAGGACCGCCCCGAGGGCTCCCGCTAGGATGACCAGAGGTCCGAGAACCGTAAGGGCCGCCCCGAGGCCAGTAGCGAGAACGCCCATGGCTCCACCAACCGCTCCGAGACCCTTCGCCATCTCGGCGAGGTTTCCGATCCCCTTCCCGAGGCCTGCCGATCCTCCTGACAGCATCTCTCCGATGTTGATGTTCTGGAGACCGGAGCGAAGGTTCGTGATGCTTCCTTCGAGGCGTTCGTTGAACTCGTCGGCACCTTTGATGGCGTCGCGACGAAACATCTTCATGAACTCGGCCGCGCGCTCCGCCCCCCGGACAACCTGATCGGTCGTTCGGTCGAGAGCCTTTGCCGCCTTCAGTTGCTCGGTGGTGATGGCTTCGAGTTCCTGGTTGGCCGCACGAAGTGCCTCCGAGAACCCTTCCATCTCGTTGTTGTTCAGCTGCTGGAGGAGCTTGCACTTCTCCTTGAAGAGGTTCCGCTCCGCCGTCTTCCGCGCCTTGATGTCCTGGGAGAGGGTCTCCGAGTTCAGATCTCGCGTCAGGTTCGCGAGCTTCTCCTGGACCTCTTGGAGCTTTCGTCCGACCTTCCCGGCGTTCTGAGCCTCTTGGGCGTAGGAGAGAGCCTGGAACTTCTTCTCCAACTGAGTGCGCTTCTTCTCGAAGTTCTTCAGCCCATTCATGTAGCCGACGAAGGACCGCTTCTTGATCCCGGCTTCGAGGGCCTTGGCTACGACCGCGCTCGACTTGTCACCAGCCTTCTTCGCTTCCCGGACGAAGTCCGAGAAGTCGGCAGACATCCTAATTACATGGTCTGTCGTCTGGTTTGACATTAGTACGTGGGCTTCCGCCGAGCGATCAGATCATTCAGAGAAGGACGCTTCTCCACCTCGACTGGAGGTGCTACAGAGGGTTCGCTATAGACAACAAGCTTCCCGTCCTTCGCTTGAAGGGCTCCGGGGTCTGGGGCGTCTCTCAAGTAGCGGTTGAAGACCTTCGAAATAGGGTTCGATTCGACGATGAAGCGGGCCCCAGGTTTTCCCTTCTTCTGGAGGAGCGAAGAGACCTGGTCCTGGGTAAGGCCGACGAGGGACGGGATCGGAGCCCCCAGAGTCTTCTCTTCTTGCTCGCGACGCTCGCGGGCCCTTTCGAGAGACTCGGCCGATTCGATCTCAGCTTGCTCGTACTGGACGCGAACGCGCTCCTTGTAGTCGGAGACGACCTTGTCGTGGAAGTCCTGCTCTCCGGCCACCCACCGACGCATCTCCTCCGCCAGTTCCGAAGCCGAACGAGGCTGGCTGACCAGGAGAGAGGGATGGACAGCGCTGTCCCCGTTCTCGTTCAGAACCCCGATGTGAAGGTAGAACGCCCGGTCCTGGACCTCGGAACGTCGGGTACGTTCCGACTCGTGACGGGTCTTATCCTTCCCGTCCAGTTTCTTCGCGCCCTTCGGCGATTGAACCGAAACGAGGGTCTTCGTGAGGACCCACGAGTAGTCGTCGTTCAGTCGGTCGTCTTCGGATCGGTTCCACTGGACCCAAGCCGACTGGAACGGATTCAGACCCAGGCGCTCGACTCCGGGGATCCCAGCCTGAGACCAGACCGGGAAGTTCCCGTTGTTCGTGGACTTCCAGAGCCTTCGAGACTCCTCTTCGTAGAGGTAAGACTCGAAGACCTGATTGGCCGCCTTCATCCGAGAAAAGAAACTGAGACACTGACAGAAGACCGCCCGTACGACCGACTTGTGAGCTGACTTCAAGACGTCGAGAGCGACCTTAGTGGAGTATGGGTAGGACTCCAGAAGGGGAATCCCGTCCACCATCCAGATACTCGCCGCTGCGATCTGGAAGGGCCACTCCGGTCCCCCCTCCTCCGCCGCCATGCGTAGGAGGTTGAGGTCGTTCGAAGACAGAGACCTCAACCCCAAAGTCGTCTTCCCGAACCTCACCCGAGACGTGAGGAATCCGGGGACGATCAGAGGAGCCAGGTCCTCGTAGATAGGCCCCCTCTGTTCCTTACTGGTGGAGGGAAGCACGGCTTCGGGTCTCTCTCCGAGCCCCGCTTACTTCCGGCTGATCGGCTTGAAGCGGGGGTTGACGTTCTTCGAGGGAGGGTTGGTGACAACCGGCGGAGAGGCCGGGGCCGCCGGGGTCTTCCCGCGATCCGTCATGACCTGCTCCGGCATCTTGTAGACTTCCTTCCCATCCCTCATCCCGCTAAGGACAGGCTTCGGTTGGGCGGCGATCTCCTTCTCGACGGTCTTCGCAGCGAGGTGGGGCGGAATCCTCCCTCGGCTCTGACGCATCTCCATGACCCGCTTGTTCTCTTCGAGAACGGCGGCCTCCATGGCGTCCGGATCGTTCGAGTCGACGAACGAAGAGGCCGGACCCTTCGGAAGGGTCGGTTCCGACGTCCCGGAGGCCGTAGGAGCGGTCGGGACGCCCGGAGGAGGCGGAGGAACGGGTCCCGTTGCTCGGGCGAATACGGGCTTCCGGGGACCCGCGGGAGGCTCAGGAGCCGACTCCTCCTCGTTCGCGGTTTCGATCTCCGCGAGACGTTCGAGATCGTCGTAGAGCTTCTCTCGGGCCGCCTGCTGCTCTTCGGACTCCCCGGGCTCCTCTTCGGACCCCGACTCCTCCTCGATCTCCCGCTCGACTTCCGACGGGATCACGACGGTCTCGGCCTCCAAGGTAGTCGTCCGCTGGTCGTCCTCCGCCGGAGCGGCCGTGGTGGTGGGACGGATACGCGTCTTCTTCACCGCCGCGACCTGACGACGATTCGCCGTCCGGGAATCGGCGTTGGAAGCCGCCGTTCGACCCTTCTCATCCTTCAGCTCTCGAATCCGCTCTTCGAGACGGGCGATCTCCGCGTCGTGGTCGACCGGGTTCACCTCGATCAGGCCTTCGGCTTCCTTCTCGATCGAGTCCATCAACTCACCGAACTTCGTGTAGACAGCGACCTGCATCGGCCGAGACCACTTCCCGACGAGGTTCTGAAGGACCTCGTGACGGCGCTGCTTCACCTTCTGGCCGTTCTGAAGAACCTCCCCGGTCTCGATGAACTCCTCGTTCCGGAAGTCCAGGTCTCCGATCTGAACGATCGAGTAGCCGAGCGAGGCCTTCCGGAATCGATCCAGGTACTCCAGAGCACCGACCTGATCGGTGAGATCTCCCCCATCGACGATCGAGGCGCGAGCGCTCCGCTGGACGTCGATCTCCTCGTCCGGAGTCAGACCGCGCAGCCAGATCCTCGTCCCCAGTACGTCGAAGTCCAGCTCCCCTTTGCCCACAGAGGCCAAGGGGGCCATCGCTGTCTCTAGATCCTTCAGGGAAAGTCCCACGGGGCGCTCCTTCGATCCCCGAAAACGGATTCGGGGAGCCTGGTTACCCAGACTCCCCGACTCTACCGTTCAGACGTGGGACTCGATCAAGCGAGAGAGCCGACGCCCACGCCACCCGGCGAGCCGCCGTAGCGGATCGAGCCGAGCTGATCCACCGTCGGGTCGTTGCCCGTCGGGAGGAACTCGCCGTACAGCGAGGCGAAGTCGTGAACGTCGCTCACGGTGACGTCGCCCGACTCCATGACCTGGCCCTGGTCCTGGGCGAAGGTCGCCGACCACGAAGTGAACCAGCACGCCTCGTACATCGTGATGACGGCCGAGTGACCCTGGGTCGCGCTGCCGTAGGGCGACGGATCCGGGAGAGTCGTCGAGGGGTACGCGACGCGCTGGGTGCCGCTCCCGAAGCCGAAGTCCGCGCCGGTACGACCGACGTTCGCCGCTCCGAGGTCCTGGTCCACGAGGGACGAGAACACCAGCTGCTGCTCGATGTCGAACGGCCAGCGGTGGTGAGCGAGAGACCGAACCGGACCGTCCACGCCGCCCGCATAGCCGGTCGCCTGCCAGAGGTTCTGGAGGTACAGGAGTGCGCGCTCGATCGAGCCGGTCGTGGGCTCCGTCACGGACGGTACGAGTTCGGCGATCATGTCACCGAAGCCGATACCACGAACGGTGTCGACGTTGCGGCTCTGGGACGGGCCGAACGAGGAGACGACGCCCATCTGGAAGAGCGTCTTCTGACCCGACCCGTAGGTGGGGGCCAAGAGGCGCGTCTTCTGACTCACGGCGACGCGAGTGTTCGGAGAAGTCCCGAAGTCGTACAGGTACGAACTTCCCTGTACGCCATTCGCCGGGGAGTTGTCACGGTTGCTCATACCCACGCTCCTTCATAAGGAAACGAACGAGCTGGCTTCAGCCCATCTTCTCCAAGTCGTCGATGATCGAACCCAAGGCGTTCATCGCGTAGTGAAGGTGGCCCAGGCTCTTCTTCGCCTCGCCCTTCTTCATGATCTTCGCCGCTTCCGACAACGAGGGCGAGATCTTCCTGGAAATCTCATCGATCGCCGCCTTCACCCAAGGGTTCTTCGGCGAAGGAAAGGCCTCGATCTCGGCGAACTTCTCGGCCACCCGCTCAGGAGAAGCGCTTCGTGCGTACGGCATACCCTCTTCGTCACCCTTCTCGGATAGGAACTTGTGCCAGGCGGCCTTCGCTTCCGCTCCGGTCATGAACGTCTTCGTCGAGGGCCAGTAGAGAACGTCATCGCCTCGGGCGAAAGATCGGCCGAGACCGTCCACTCCCGGGTACTTCGCCTTCATCCAGCGAGGATCGTTCGAAAGAGTACGACCGTACCCGGCCACTCTATCCACCAGCCGTTCGGCCATGGACAGGAAAGCCGGGTCGGACTTTGACGAGGGGTTCGACATCTCAGCTCTTCAGAGCGATCGTGTCGGCCACGTCGTCGCGGATGTCCTTCATCGTCGAGAGAGTGGCGTCGAGAAGCTTCACGGCGGTGAGGAGATCTTCGCCGGAAGACATTCGAGCCTTGCTCAAGATCTTGAAACACTCCCAGACGTTGAGGTTCGCTGCCTTCAGTTCGACGGCGCGTCCTTCGAGGAAGCGACGCTGGATGAGGGACATTTCGCCCCAATCGACCCGCCCCTCCTTCAGGAGGGGAAGGATCGAAGGACGAAGCTCCGGCTTCGCGTGAGCGAGACGGATCAGCTTCGAACGAAGGTGACGTTCCTTCACGGGCTCTCCTCAGGAGGGGTTCTGGACAGAGACGCGGAACGTCATCTGGATGTAGAGCAGCGGGAAGACCGGGACGTAGAAGGCGTTCACGAGAACCGCCGTCGGATCTTCCGGGTCGGTCGCCACGGTGATACCCGTGAAGCTCGTGATGATCTGTTCCTGGACCGCTCGCTTGAACATCTCGGAGAGACGTCCCTCGATCTGGCCGAGGATCTGCGGGAGGAACTTGACACCGATGAACGGGTCGAGTTCCGCTCGCGCGCGCTTCTGCATGTCGTCGGCGATCTGGATGACCGTCGGGATCCTCGACAGGATGTTCGACATGTCCGACGTGAGGCCGTGTCGGATCCGGAGGAAGGGAAGACGCTCCTCCAGGACCGTGACGCCGCGCTGAGCGACCTGGTTGGCCTGGACCGCGTCGAGACGCCGCGCGAGAGCCGTGAAGCCCGAGAGCTGGCGACCCGTCCACGGCGTGGCCGAGTCGATCGAGGGCGAGGTCGTGCTCGCCGCGACCGCAGCCGCGAGGTAGCGACCGTCCGAGAGGTACTGCTTCGAGTTCCCCAGGGCGTCGGTCAGCGAGAAGGTGACGATGTCCGGGTAGATGAACCGGACGCGGCTCGCGCCGGTCGCCTGAGCGATCGTCCCGGCCTGGATCGGCTGGGTGCCCGAGGCGTAGCCGAAGATCGCCGTCCGCTCCGCACGGTAGCGGATCGAGGACTGGACGTCGCAGTGGATGGCCGTCTGCTTCGCGAGGTTCGCCGTCGCCGGGGTGAGGAGGACGATCACGGTCGGGGAGATGTTCCCCGGCAGAGAATCGCCTTCGAGCGCCCGGAGAGCGTCGAGGTACGTCTGCTCGCTCGCCTGGGACGATCCCGGGGTCTTCTTGACCTGGTAGGTCGCGATCACCGAGGAACCGTTCAGGAACGAGAAGTAGGCCGCGAGGGAGAGCGGGTTGTCGGGGCTGACGTCACCGTACTCCGCCACGACGTCCGAGAGACGCGAGAAGAACTTCGGGGTGAAGTCCTGCTTCTCGAAGTTGTAGCTGACGTAGTAGACCGTTCCGATCGAGGGCTCGTCGCCCGTCTTCTTGAAGGTCTCGACGAAGGCCGAGTCGCCCACGACCACGCCGTTCGTGTTCGTGACGATCAGCTCGATACCCGGGACCGCGAGGGTCGGGATGTTGCCGTCGGTGGTGAAGGTCTTGCTCGACCGGAAGGTGAGCGTCGCGAGGGCGCCAACCGGGTACGGGATCCCGCCGTCGCGCGGAAGGATCGTGAAGACCAATCCCGTCACGTCGTCGTAGTAGGTCTGACCCACCACGCCGTCCTGACCGACGCCGTTGTTGAAGACCGAGGTGTTGGCCGAACCCGAGCCCGAGGTCGGATCCGACGAGGTCACGAAGAACCCGTCGATCGCCGCCTCGCCCGAAGCCCCGTCCGCCGACGTGATCAGGAGCATCGTCCCGGTCACGAGAGCGTTGTGGGACGTGGCGTCGGCGAAGTCGATCGAGGAACCGACTCCGAGCGTCTGGCTCTGGAAGTAGAGGTAGACGTTGTTCGTCGAGTCCTTCTGGATACCGGCGAGAGCGCGGCCCGCGAAGTAGTTCACGTCCGGGGTCGCGAAGGCGGTCATGAAGGTCACGAAGGCGCCAGACGCCCCCGCGTGGTTCATGAGCACCGAGCCCATCTGGAGCGCCGAGACCGACGTCGGAGCCGCCGAGCTGTCGGGGGTGAACCCGAGGGTGTCGTTCGCGCTTCCCGATCCGATCACGAGGGTCGAAGCCGGACCGACTCCGCCACCGGTGAGGCGAATCGAAGCGCCTTCCTGAAGGACTCCGACCGTCGCGGAAAGACCCGCCGCCACGATCGCGGCGTTGATCTGGCCGAGGACCGAGCCCGCGACCGTGACCGGCCCGAGAGCCGTATCCGTCCCGGGACCCGAGGCCGCGAAGACGCAGGTCACGAGACCGCCGCCCGCCGTGAAGGTCAGGACGTTGTTCGCGGGGTTGCTCGGATCCGACCCGTCGAAGAAGGTGACGTTCGGCTGACCGTCACGGCTGTCGCCGAACGTCGCCGCAGCGACCTGACCGCCCGACCAGCCCGTGAGGGCGAGAAGGGTGGGGGCCTTCACGTTCGCGCCGTAGGCCGCTTCCGCCGTGACTCCGTTGAGGAGACCGGACTTCACCGCGCCGGTTCCACCCTGGAGGGTGATTCCGGCCTGGGCGAGAGCGGAGTTGAAGGCGATCGAGTTCCCGCCGATGAAGAGGCGGTTCCGGAGGATGATCCGGTCGTAGGGGAGGCGACCTGCCGTCGTCGTCACCGTGTAGCGACGAGCGATCGGGCCGTTGTAGACCTTGACCTGGTCGCCGTTCGTCGCAGCGGCCGTCGAGAGACCGGCCAGGATCGCGAAGTCGCGAGCCGGAGTGGCGTTCGTGATGAACTCCAGGTAACCCGCAGCGTCGGCGCCCGCGAGCGTCGCCCCAGACCACGTCGCACCCGTGACGGTCGTCGTCGTGGTGATCGAGTTCGAGCCGAGGCCCTGGCTCTTCGCCGTGACTCGCATCGTCGTACCGGGGCCCTGAGCCGCCGAGACGACGGGGTTGAGCGTGGTCGAAGCCGCGTAGGTCGAGCCAGCGCCCGTTCCGAGGTTGATGGCGTTGATCAGGTTCGTGATCGAGGCCGCCGTCGACCCGCCGATCAGGACGTGTCCGTCCACGTCGGTGAGGACGGTCTGGAAGGTGTAGACCTTTCCGTTGATGGTGACGGTCTGGGTATCCGTCGGCTGACCCGTGAAGGTCAGGAGACCCGTCGACCGAGCGATCGTGAGGGTGAACCGGATCTGACCCGAGGCGAGAGCCGAAGCCGTCACCGACCCGAGGAGACCGCCCGTGGCGTTGATCGTGGCCAGCTGGGTGTTGAGCTGGGCGACGAGAGCGCCTACCGAGGCGTAGGTGCCGGGGGTGAGGGTGACCGTCTGGATACCCGACGCGCCGGACACGCTTCCCGTGTAGTGGAGAGAGAGGCGGTCGTACTCGTTCGCCGCGACGGTGTACGCGGTGAACTGACCCGCTCCGTCGTAGCGGGACTCGTGACCCGCCGTGAGAACCGCCGCGTTGATCGCGGAGACCCAGGTAGCCGCCGTCGCCGATCCGACGGTTCCCGTCGAGACCGAGACCGGGACGCCGTCCACGACCATGTTGATCGTGTCGTCGACTCCGGAGGTGAGGCCGTAGGTGGTCTCACCCGTCGCCGGGTCGTACTTGATCTCTTCGCCGAGAAGCGAGGCGAACGCGCCGGCTCGATTCCCGCCCGTCGGAGACGAGAGGTCGATACCAGCCGCGATACCCGTCTGGGCCGGAAGCCCGTCGATCGTGAGACGGAGGGCGTCGGAGATGTTGTCGATCGTGTAGTACGGCTGCGGGCCGAGGTTGGTGAACCGGGCCGGGGTCTCGTCGCTTCGAGCGAACTCGACCGTGACGGTCTCCTCGACGGGGACGCCGCCTTCGATCCGCGCGTCCGGGAAGAACTCCGAACCCGAGGGGAAGTTGATCTGGACCGTCGTGAGGTCAGAGCCCTTCCCCGTGAGGAACACGTCGAATAGCGAGGCTCCTGACCCGTTCACGAGGGAGTAGGTTCCGATCCCGCCCGCGCCCGCCGTCACGTTCGTGAGCGTGTAGGCGTGGCTCGAACCGATGTTCGCCTGGTCGACGAGGGTGTTGTAGTAGAAGGTCGCGTAGACCGAGGCGCCTTCCGGCACCGGGGACTTCAGCGTGATCGAGGAAGTCGTGTCGTCGACCTTCAGGACCGTGACCACCCCGCGAGCGAGAGCGTCCTGGACGCCGAAGCCCCAGTAAGCCTTGATCAGGTCCGGACGGGTCGTCGCGAGATCCGAACGGCCGTTCGAGACCGTGAGGAAGAGCGACTCACCGAGCGGGTTGCCGCGACCGTTGCCCGTCGTGGGCTGGAACGGAAGCTGGAAGACCGTCCGACTCTCGACCGCGACCGGGCCGGTGTTGTCCACCGTCGGGGTGCAGGAGGCCATGAAGACCTGGTTGTCGACGAGCGTCGCCTGGATCTGGGACGTACCGAGCGTCACTCCGCCTTCGGTGTGGGTCGCGGGGGAAACGAGCGCCGCCGTACCCCAGACGATCACGTCATCCTTCAGGACGTACGAGACGCCCTGGACGAAGGTGCCGGCCGTCGACCCGTCGGGGGTGAGACCAACCTGGGTGATCGCCGTGACGCCGATGTTGGCGAGGTAGTCGAACGTGTCCTGCCAGGTGTTGAAGTAGTAGCGGATCTTCACCGTCGAGGTCTTCGCCGGAGCGAAGGGGAGCGTCACGGCGCGAGCCGTTCCGTTCACAGCGCTCGGGATGACCTGGACTCCGTCCACCGTGACGACCACGTCCGCCGGGTTCGTCGTCGTGAGACCGCCGCCGTTCCCGTCCACGATCGGGCCGTTGAACACGTAGAAGGTACGGTTCCGCGACGTCGAGGCGTTCGGCACGAAGCCGAGCGTCGTATTCGCCGTCCCCGTTCCGATCACGATCGACTGGTCCGCCGAGAGGCGGAGGCAGACCTGACCGAGGTTGTTCACGAAGGTCGAAGCGACCAGCGAGCCGATCCCCGCAGTCCCGTTGATCGTGGCCGCCACGACCGCCGCCGACACGGACGGGGCCGACGAGGGCATCGTGACCGTGACGAAGGAGAGCCCGTCCACCGAGAAGGTGAACTGGTCGTTCGCGCCGAGGATGAAGGCGAAGTTCTGGCCGGCCTGGCCATCGATCACGGCCGCGTCCGAGGAGACCTGGTCCGAGACGTCGTCCGTCGTCAGGGTGTCGGTCCGGTCGAAGAAGTAGGTGCAGCGGACCGAGTCCGTCGGAAGCGGCGCCTCCGCGATCTCGACGATCCCCTTCGCCGCGTCGAGTCCGAGGACCACGACCGGGAAGTTGTTGATCAGGACCGAGACCGAACTCGTGTCGGTCGCGAGCGTCCCCGTCCCGTCGCCCGAAACGAGCGGAAGGTTGCGGACCTGGAACTTCGTGATCGTCCCGTCGAAGTCACCGAGGGTGACCAGGCCGCTCGGGGAAACGTTGAGAACCGCCCTTCCCGACTCGTCCTCTTCCGTGACCTGCTGGTCGATCGTCGAGGACGAGCCTCGGACCACCGGCAAGTTCTGACGAGACAGGATCTCCGTACCCGTTCCGACGAGAACGGTGATACGGGCGGGGACAGGCACCGGTGTGTTCGGGACCCCGAAGAACGTCTGGGTGTAGACGCCCGGGGGTGCATATCCGCCACGAAGAAGACTCGGCATGGTTCTCGCGCTCCTGAGTCTCGGGTTCAAACCGAGCTACCACGGATGAATTCAACCTCTCCCGTCTATTGGAGAGGAAACGAAAAGCGCGAGAGATGGGGTACGTAGTTCGAGTAGGGTTTGGCCACGGCGTCCGAAGCGCCGGGAAATCATGGGCGAAGGACGGCCTTCTTCTGGTGTTCGGATACCTGAGGAAACTTCTCCCGGAGCGCCTTCTCCATCTTGGAGTGGAACGAACGAGTTCGTTCCGAGGCGGCCCTCTGCTTGGGAGTCATGACTCCATAGGAGCCATCGATCTTCTTCGCGAGGTCGTATCCGGTCTTCCCGGACGCCTCGATCACATCCCTCTTCGCCTTCTGTCGAGAAGCGATGGTCTTCCACTTCGTCTTGGAGTCCTCGCCAACGATCCGATCGATCTGGTAGTCGTGAGACGAGATCCCCGACATGGGAGCCGAGAGACCCTCGGTCGCCACCGATGAAGTGACTGAGAACCCACGAGGCATCGTCTTCTCCGCCGGGGCTCCGCAAGACTCACACTTCGTCGAGTTGGTCGCACCCGCGACCCTCGCCGAGAAGTTCAGTCCGCAAGATCCACACTGGTATCGGAAGACTGGCAACCGGTTCTCCTATCCTTCGAGGGTAGAAATAGACGCGTCACCGCAGATCATTTGATCTCTTCGAAGTCAGCCTTGCCGACGAACCAAGGATCTCGGAAGGGACTGAGGGCCAGATCCTTCGGAACGTTCTTGATGCTCTCCTGGTAGGAGAAGATCCGAGAGACGATTGGGACGAAGAGGAACCAATCCGATTGGACTGTAACGGACATTGACGACCCGTAGAAGTAGTCGTCCCCGTTCTCGTCGTAGATCTCCTCGGTCTCTCCGCCCATGGAGACGTCCTGGATGTCGATCCCCTCTTCGATCAGATTCGGCCGAAGGATCGCCCAGAGGAACATGGCCGTACTGTCCGAGATCTCCGCCTGAGAGTTCACGTCCCGAGCGACGATGTCGATGTCGACCCCCAACTCCCACTTCCCGCCGTACTCCAGGTACGCGGGCTCCCGGATCGCCGAGACGAGGATCGCCCAGCGATCTCCCTTCTTGTATCGATGCCCGAAGACCATGGTGACGCCCGGGATCGCCTTGTTCATCCCCGAGCGAGGGAGAACCTTCCAGGGTCCTGTGCTAACCCCCGCCGTCCGATAGTCGGCCGAGAGAGCCATGTTGTTTGCCAACGGCGTGTTAAGGAAGATCGTGGTCTGATCACTCCCCACCACGTAGTCGACCCCTGGCTTCAGTTCGCGGGCGCTGGGCAGCTCGTAGATCCGAAGACTCCCCTCGTAAGGGACGGCCTGGATCGAACCTTCCGAGTTCGTGGTCATCGTCACCCGCTCGTCTCGAACGTCGAGAAGAGGGTCGATGTAGAACTCATCCTCCGAAGTCATCTCGCAGTAGTAGACGCCCGGAGCTACGGGGAAGCGTCCCCCGTTGTCCTGGATCGCGATCGCATCCTCTCGAACCCACTCGACCGAAAGGCCCGGGTACCCGGGGATTCGGGCGAGGGTCACGTACGAGGCGACCGTACCCATGAAGTTGTCCGGAGAGAACTGAACCTTCGTCGCCTGTCCGGTCTTCAGGATGATGCCGAACTGTGGGCGCTCTTCGAAGCTGTACTTGCCCTGGATGTTATCTACCAGGTCCTGATACTTCGGGTCGAGAGACCAGAAGGCTCGGAGTTCCTTGATGAACCGCCTGCGAGTCGCTTCGGTGAGATGGAAGTACAAAGGGTCCTCCCTTCTACCGAAGCAAAGACAGGCTATTCCCTAGGCTACTCGTCGTATTCCTGAAGGGCCTGGATGAGGAGCCCGTTCGCGACCGCGTTCAGCTGGTCCGTAGCGAGACGAACCTCGCTCACCTCGATCGGGAAGCGCTTCCGCTTCTTCTCGAAGACCGAGTTGAAGAACTCCAGGAAGCCCTCCGGCTTCGAGGTTCCGCCGGAGACGATGATGGGGATCGCCTTCGGGATCGCGAACTTCCCCTCGATCGACTTGAACTGGAGGGCGATCTGGTCGAGGACGTACTCGACGAGGTTCTTGTAGTAGAAGGTGACCGCTTCCTGCTCCCGACCGACGGGCTTCCTCAGGTCGATCCCCTTCTCCTTCATGGCGCAGATCCGAGCCGCCGTTGATCCGATCGACTTCGCGGCGCCGTTGTCGATCCAATCGCCTCCGCGAGCGACCGAGAAGGAGAGACCCTCGACGGTAGTGACAGCCAACGAGACGTTCGTCATGCCGCTCCCGAACGAGAGAGCGATCCCGGAGAAGCCTTCCTTCGCGGTCTCGGCGTAGATGATCGCGAGGGCCTCGTTCCCGGCATGGGCCGTGTACCCGCACTCGGTGACGATCCGGTCGAAGACCCCCTTGTGGTACACGACATCGCGACCGGGCTGATCGACGGGAGCCGCTGGGATCGAGAAGAAGCAGTGCTCCCCCTTCGCCTTCGGATCTCCGAGAACGTTCTTCACGAGAAGACCGAGGACCGAGAGCGAGTCGATCTCGGTCGAGGAAACGAGACCCCCCGAGAGCGGACGGCGAGCCTCCTTCCCGAAGAGATTCGCCATGTCGAGGGCCGCGTCCCCGAGAACGAGGATCTCATCGTCCCTCTCGACGTACGAAACGTTCGAGAGCTTCAACATCTTCTTCGCGTCGGAGGGCATGTCGAGGAACGCGTCGCGCATCCGAGACGTGTCGATTCCCTTCGCGCTCTTCCGAGCCGAAACGAGGTTCATCGTCCCGACGTCGAGACCGACCCCGAGGTACTGAGCCGTCTTCTCCGCTGCCGCCTGCTTCTCAGCCATGGTTCTTGTCCTTCTTCTTTCGGGCGTTCCGGAGGGCCGCTCCCGCTTCGTCTACGCTACCGGTCTCGGTGACCGCCTTGTTGGTCTGAATGTCCTGACTCCCGTCCGGAACAATGTTCGTGGGGATGAACATCTCGTCGGGGGGAGCGTCGAGTGGAGATCGAGAATCACGTTCCGTTGAGACCGTCACGACTCGATCGAACCGGACCTCCTTCAACGCCTCTTTCACCGCATCGGCTACGGCTGTGGCGATCTCCTCCGTGTTGACCTTCGTAGCCGGTACCATCCCCTCGAAAGGCTTCAACTTCTCCGAGAGAACCCGCTCGAAGGACCTCAACTGCTCCCCGAGCTTCTGGACCTCAGTCGAAAGACTCGACACGATCTTGAGGACGAGCGTCTGATCGGTTGGAACCGGAGCGGGAGCTTCGGGTTGAGGCGGAGGAGGAAGGCCAGGGTGGACCGCCGCACGACTCGCTGCCCTCAGATTCGGACTCATCCGAGCGGTTGAGACAGGTAGGGATTCCGGCTTGATGGTGCCCCTCATGATCTTCACCCCCACCACACCCTGAGACTTCAACGACTCCAGGTCCCTCGACTTCGAGATCGCTGAAAGGGTAGTTCGAAGCCGAGTCCCCTTCGCCATCCGTAGATCGAGGTCCAGGATGTGGGCGGAGTCGCCCAGACACACCAGTTCTACTTCTTCGCCGGGGGGGATCATTTCAGGGTTCCTTCCAAGATCCTACTGATCGACCGGTTCAGGAACTGATCCAAGCAATCCTTCTGAGCCCTCCGAAAGGCCCGCTCTATGAAGGTGTGCTTGGCGATTCCGGGGTGGATCCAGGCCTTGTCGGTAGTGAGAGGAGCGGTACGGATGACCACTTTACCGTCGTCCCCACGAAGAGGAACCTTGTAGACGCCTTGGGCTTGGGTAAGCCACTTCATCTTGTACGGGCCGTTCGTACCTTCTTGGATGAGTCGGATCCACGGCCAGGTACAAACGATGTCAATCGTGTTGTCCTTGATCTGGTAGGAGAAGGACTTGAAGAAGTCGTCGGTGACGGGGACCTGACCGGTCTTCGCTGCGTCCTTCTTCGCTTCCTGACGGATGTACTTCAGAAGACAGCGCCCGAAGAACTGGAGGTCTTTCTTCGTGAGTACGGCTCCGACCTTCCGTTCGAGAGGGGAGATGTACCTCTTTCGGATCGGGTCGGTGCTGGCGTAGCGAGAGAACGGGGAAGCCGAGGGACTCGTCCCCCGTACCTTCCCGCTCATCTGTACAGGAGCGCCGGGAACGATGTTGGCCATGGGTTAGTAGTTCTGGTTTTCGCCAGTACCCGTACGCCAACGCTGCTGTACCGGACCCGGAACGTTGTCCTTGTTGGTCGCCTCGGGAAGATCTGCGTCCGGGGTAACCGGCCACGGCGGATCCGTACGAGCGTCGTAGGTCTCGCGGGGCGGGTTGTACGTGTACCGGGTCTGGGGCCACGGAAGGTTCGGCGAAGCGATCGTTCCGTCGATCGGGACCTCGTATCGAATGTCCTGAGAGTCGAGGTACTGAATGGTGAAGTGCTGCTGCAGGACGTTACCACGATTGGTGGGACGTCGGACCGGCCCGAGCGAGTACCGGTCGTTGTTCTGTTTGATCACGAAGTCGCGCTGGGAAACGATCGGAGTGAAGGTCATGAACACGTCGTAGGAGTGTTCTTTCCGCCGTCCGTTCGGTCCCTGAGAGATCTTCCTCTCCGCGTCGTCCGGAGCCATGATGATGTCGTAGGGGCCTTCGAAGCCTCCCACGAATCCGGTCCCGTAGCAGATCTTGCATCGGCTCGACGGTTGCTTCGAGTAGGCCCGGACGCGCGCATCCAGCTCCAACCTACACTCGCACCGACGACCCGCCACCTTCCTCACAAAGAGCTTCACCCGCTCCCCGCCCTCGGTGAGGATCCAGTTGTTCCGGCGAATCGCCTCGCGCCAGATGTAGTCGAGCTGTTCGATCTGCATGTCCGACGCAGGCATCGTAACATTCAGAGGAGTCTCGACTAGACCTCCTGGAGCGTCATCACTCTCCGCAACCGTAGTGACGCGGTAGAAAGACTTCTTGTCCACCCCCGGCTGGACGAGGTTCTTCAGGGTGTAGTAGGTCACGAGGACTTCGTCGTCCGGCCCCGTAGGCAACGGGGCGAAGGCGAAGCGATCGTTCCTGGGGTCGATGTCCCCGGCGTCTCCTAGCGTGATCTCGTTCGAGGGACCGAACACCTCGAAGATACGGGCCGGGACGCCATTGATCGTGACGATCACGTCTTCGAGGGAATTGGCCGGGGTCCCTTGGGTCCTCGGCTTGTACATGGGGTAACGAGTCCGTAGCGTCCACCGACGCAGGTTCGGGGCGTTCCCTCGCGACTGCCATCCCGTATCCCAGGGAATGATCTCCTGGTTCACGAGGGCGACGTCGGTGTAGTCTCGGAAGAAGGTTCCCCCGACCGGAAACGAGTTCACTCGACGGAAAGGACCGCGGTCGGAGGCGTCCGAACGATAGACGTTCACACCTACGACCGCGTACGAAGAGTTCCCTCCGAGAAGAGAGGGATCATCCCACCGAATGTCGAAGACACCCTTGTCAAACGGGCTCACCACCATGACGTTCATGGGGGGGAGGGGATACGTGATAGGGTCCCAGACCATGGCTTCCCTTTCGGGAAGCATAGGTTGGTTAGTGGGTCGGGGCTGTCTGGAGGTTCTTCGACGGCAGGATCACCACCGTCCCGTCCGGGGTCATCTGCCAGGGTGTCCCCGGCGCGATCCCGAGACGCGAAGCCGCAGCGTTCATGAGGCCCTGAGCCTTCTCCTGAACGTCGCTGAGAGACGTGAGGAGACCGGCCTTCCGGACTTCCATCTGACCGATGGTCTGGACCAGCTCCTGGGCCTGGCGGTGGAGTCGGGTGAGGTTCTCCACCTCTTCCGGAAGAAGCTTCTGAGCTTCTGCGGCGGCCTTCGTCGTGTCGGCCTTCGTCATGTCTTCGGCGGTATTGGGGTTCTCGTTGCTCATTCTCGTTCCCTTTCCTAGGAGCGAAACTCTACCGACCAGATCAGCCGTTCGGAAGGACCGGCAGGCCCTTCTTCGGCTTCGCCGGAACCGGAGGCGAGTAGACCCCGATCTTGAAGTCAGGCATACGGAGCGCCTTCGCAGAGCCGTACAACTCCGAGCCGCACCGCGCCTTCCCCGGCTCTTCCTTGTTGTCATCCGAACAGGAGAGACAACCCGTCGGCGGGCACTCCTCGACCTCGGTGAACGGAGCGCCCGGGGTCTTCCGAGTGAACATCGGAACGCGATGCCCATGGCACTGGTCGGCGGTTAGGAACTCCTTCCCGATCGATACGCCGGTCTTGTTGATAACCTCTCCCGCCTCATTCCGGACCATCTTGTACTCGTAGCACGTCGCGTACGTGAGACCGAGTCGCTTCGCCGCCGCCTGATAGAGACGATGACCGACGATCCGATACTCCTCGGCGATCGTCTTCTGGCCCCCGATGTTCTCCGTGAACAGGCTCTCGAAGACCTTCCCGCGCTCGTCCCCGAAGCGAGACTGAATACGCTTCACCATCGCCGGAGCCCAAGAGTAACCGGCCTCGACGAACTTCACGATGACGTGGTCGGCCCCGGCCGCCCTCAGCATCTCGAAGATCTCGATCACACCCGTATGGTCCACGACACCGGGAAGGATCGGATTGACCTGGATGGAGACGTAGATTCCGCGCTTCTTCAGCTCGCGGATGTCGTCCATGTGCTCTTCGAGAGAAGCCGCCCCCGGAGAGAGCTTCTTCCAATCCTTCGGGTTCGCCGTGTTGATCGACTTCTGGGCGTAGCTGTACGGGTTCTTCTGGAGCATATCGATCGCCCAGCCCGGATACCGGAGACGCGAAAGGAAGAAGATCGGAAGACCCGCGTCCACGAACGCCTGAGCGCCATGCTGGGTGTTGTGGTAGTAGTTCTCCAAGGGGAGGAACGGATCCGTGAAGCTGGAGAAGTAGCCGGCCGCCGAGGTCTGCATCTTCCCCAGGGCCTTCTTAACCTGGTCCCCGTAGCCCATCGGGACGCTCACGAGCCCGGAGCCTCGGTAGCCCTTGAAACCGGAGTTGATGTAGCAGAAGGCGCAGCCCACCGTACAGAAGCCTCCGTACGGCTGGGTGAGGATCGCGTCCGTGAAGCACGGACGGTCTCGAACCCCCTTCGGTTCGGTCTTCGCCTTGTACCAACCCTGGAGCGGGCGCATCGCGTCGATACGGATGTGTGGGATCGGATCGAGGAAGACCTGAAGGACGTGCTTGTCTTCGTCCTTCGCGCCCCGGACCATCCCGATCCTCATCTTCCGGGACCGTAGGCCAGTCTCGGGCTCGACCTCGATGTCCCCCGCTACGTCCTTCGGCTCGGGACGCATGAAGAAGTCGTAGGCCTTCCTAGTGCTCTCCGCGACCCCGCCGGTAGCCAGCGCCACCTCGTCGGCGACCGCCTCTTCAGGGGTCTCTTCGTCGGCGTTGTTCTCATCCAGCCACGTCAGGATCTGGTCCATCGAGTTCTCCTAGAGCGACACCACGAATAGGGCCTTCATTGACCACACAGAAACACACGACCTTCGTCTCGGTAGATGGTCTTATGACCTTGACGTACCCCGGTCCAGTCGTTGAACTCCCCCAACCACTCTTTGGGGAAGACTCGCGCTCGCGCTTTCCAGAAGGGGGACGTCTCGACCACATCACTCTGAAACGGAATTCCAGCTTGTCGAGCCGGAAGATGGGTCATCTGAAGATCGATGTCATGACCACAATAGTAGTGGCCCTTGCACAGAGAGTTGAAGTCGCACAAGGCCGTCTCCAACTGATCGAGCCCGGAGAAGGCTACCCCGGCCGTCCGAGAATCTTCGAGGAGAGCCCTCTGGAGCGAGAGATTTGTCGCGCACTCTTTCCAGGACTGTCCGGTGAGACGAACCATCCCAGGGATCGGACCCGCGGTCTCCGACCCACCTCCGACCCCTAGGTCTGAGGCCGTGATCGGAAAGTCGTGGACGTGAGCGAGTAGGTCTGCGAGCTTGTACGAGGACCAGGGACCCGCGTGGGGGATCTTCTGGAACCCCTCGCGAAGCGAGTCCCACCCTTCCGGTCCGCCGGCCTTCGTCAGCCCTTCCAACCAAGAGGAGAGGTTCCCTCCCGAGGCCTCCAGAACCTTCTCCAGATGAGCCAGAGATAGGAGGTTGCCACGGAAACCTCAACGCTCTGTCCCCGTGGAGAGTCCTTGAACCTTCTCAGGAGACGGCAACGCCGGGTCTGGGTACAAGTCCCAAACCCGGCTCGCCGAGCCCAAAGAGTACCACGTCACGTAGAGGAGCGTCCGCCAGAGAGACCTCTCTTTGTCGAGGCCTTCGGCTTGGTAGATCTCCTTCAGCAGCGGGTACGTCGGATCGAGATCTCCTGAGGAGAGCTGGCCGTTCGCGAAGATACAGAAATCCGCGAAGAGCTGCTTCGCCTCAGGAGCTATCGCTTCCGTCATCCAGCGTACGTTACGCTGCGACGGGAGGCGTGGTCGAGTAGTGCTCGGACTTCACGTACACGGTGATCACGAGACCATTCGGAAGAACGAAGAACGTCCCCTCTTCCTTCTCGGCCTTCGTGAGCTTCGCGTCCGGGAACTTCGTCGTGAACTGCTCGGAGGTGTAGGCGATCGCGTCGAGCGAGTCCGGCACGAGACCCGTCGCCCCGACGTAGAACGCGAGGGGACGGATCCGGTCGTAGAACGACTCCACGACGCCTTCGATCCCTTCCAGCGCGTCGTGAACCGCCGCGACAGCCTCGTCACGATCCGCCCCGCGGACCGTCTTCATGAAGTCCTTCCCGTCGAAGTCCGGGATCAGCTTCATGGTCTTCTGGAGGTCGTCCTCCGACCCGAGACCGAGGAAGCCCTCGTAGATCGGGTACGAGATCGTGTCCACGTAGTTGAGCTGGGTCCGAGCGGAGAGCTTCTTCACCCCGGTCTTCGCACCGCGAGCGATCTGATCGAGAGTCGGCTTCTCCACTTCCTTCCCGAGGAACTCCATGGTGAAGCGACGCTGGAGGTACTCGTTCCCGGAACTGAGCTTCGTCACCGCGGTGAGGCTGGGGACACCGACGTCGATCTTGTACGAAAGACGCGTGTCGACCTTTCCTTCGGCGATCGCCTTCGCGAGGTCCGCGTACTCGGTCGTCATCGGAGGAGTGAAGTTGAGGGCCGGGCTGAGGTAGTGGGTCTTCAGCTCTGCGACCTGCTCCGTGGTGTACGAAGCCGACTCGCCCTTGAACATCCCTCCGAGGATCTTCGAGAGGACCGTCAGCTTCGCGAGGCCCACGACCTCGTCCGGCGAGATCGTGTCGAAGGACGTGTCGTACGCGATCAGCGGAAGATCCGAGAAGTCGATCACGAAGGGCTCGTTCGGCTTGTACTCGCCGGTGACGACGCCGAGATCCTTCAGCTCGCGGAACGTCCGCTTGTCCGAGGTACGGAAGATGAGCTGGTTGACGTTCAGCGACCCGTCCCCCACGAGCGTGTAGTTGTTGAAGGAACGGAGCTTCGAGAGGTCCACCCCGGAGACCGAGGCGACCTTCGTCGTCCCGCCGACCGGGTAGATGTCGATCTCTTGGGAGACGAGCATGTTGACCGTCGCGTTGTTGCGATTGATCTCGAACTTGTTGACCGAGACCCACTCCTCGCCCGCGTTGCGGTAACGCTGCTCGTACTTCGGGGGAGTGACCGTCCCGTCTTCCTCACGTGCTCCCGGGATGCGCTTCACTCCACGGCGCTTGTAGCCCGCGAGGAGCGTCTTCAGGTTGACCGAGAGCGACGAGGAGCCCCGGTCGAGGACCGAGAGAACCGCGAGAACCGAAGCCCCGTTCGACGGAAGACCGAAGTCGACCGAACGATCGTACTTCATCCCGCCCGCGAGAACGTCCTCGATCGCCGCTGCAAACGCCGCGACGTCCGACGAGACGAGAGCCTTCGCGTGCTTCTTCAGGAGGTCGCCGTTCTTCGAGGCCACGACCGCGTACTTCGCGGCGTTGAGGCGGCCTTCGCTGATCGCGGCGCGGGCGTACGCGAGGATCGCGACGGCCGAATTCGTGTCGAGAGTCTCCGGAGCCTTCAGCTTCTCGTAGGTCTCCTCGGAGATCTCGAAGTAGCGGAAGGCCACTCGATCGTCCTTCTCGGAGAGACCGCGAACCACGATCCCCTCCGTCGACCCGAGGACCTTCCGAGCCGCGACCGAGGCGAACGTGACGTAGTCGGCGTCGCCGATCCCCGCCTCCAGGGCCGGAGACATCGAGCCCGCGAGGAGCGCTGTCGCCCCGTAGAGGGCGTCGTAGACCTGCTTCACGTTCTTCGCCTGGATGCACGAACCCGAGAGGGCGTTCGAGATCGAGGAGAGGAGGTTGAAGTCGCAGTAGTCGCGGTAGGCGATCGTGTTGACGAAGACGTTCGGGTGCTTCTTCAGCGCCGTCGTGACGGCGGCGATCGCCGCGCTCTCTGCCGTCGGGGACCGATCGTTCGCCCATCCGTCCGTGTGAAGCGAGACGCACGTCGTCTCCTTGTCGTCGATCAGGGTCTCCGCCATCACGAGGCCCTGGGAGATGCAGGTCATCGCCGTCGCCCGAATCGAGCGGATCTCCTTCAGCTGAGGGCTGTTCGCCTTCATGACGTCCGCGACCGTCGCTCCCTTGAAGTGGAGCTTCACGTCGCCCGAGGACGAGTAGGTGATGAGAGAGACCTTCAGGGTCGGGTCGTCGAACTCACCGAGGGTCAGGAGCTTCTCGACCATCGACTTCAGATCCGCCAAGTCGTAGGCCATCGAGCCCGACCGGTCGATCACGAAGATGTGATGGGCGGGGTTCTTCTTGGCGATCGCGGCCTGAGACGAGAAGTCGTCCCGCTCGACACGGAAGAACGTCAGGGGCTTCCCTGAATAGGAGCGAAGCGCGAACTTGGTTGTCTCGGATTTGGACATGAGGAAGAGATCTCCTGGTGAGAGATCTCTTTACGCCTCAACCAACTTGGTAGCCCACCCGATTCAGCGAGACTTCTTCTTCAAGTAGTCGGAAGCGCCCTTTGCCGTGAGCTTCGCGTTCTCCGCTACTTCCTTCGCGGCCTCCTGAATCAAGTTCTCGATATCCGAGACCTTCTCGTCGGCGTCCAACAAGGTGTCGACGACCTCTTGAGCCTTCTTCGAGTTCATGTCCGCGAGAGCTTCCATCATGTCGCCATACAGCTCATCGAGTTCCCCCTGGCCGACCTCGGCGGTCTTCCCAAGAAGCGGAAGGATCTCCGAACGGATCTCCGGCTTCTCGTGAGCGAGACGAATCAGGGATCGGCGAAGAGAGGAATGCTTGTTCACTTGGATAGCCCGTTCTTGGTTCTCGGCTTTGTCTTTGGAGGGATGGCGTCCCAACAGCCGGTCCCCGTCGCTCGTGTAGAGACACCACTTCTGCTCGTCGGCGGGACGGTCGTCCTGATCGGAGGGACGACACTCATGGATGACCGCCTTCTTCATCGCTCAGTCGATGAAGCCGTAGTCCCGGCCGCGACCGGAATCGTTGGACCAACCCCACCGACCCTCTTCCGGGTCGAAGCCGACGCGACCGATCGACTTGCCGTTCGTGCCGCCGTTCGGATGGACGTAGTCCCAAGAAAGAGACCCGCCGAGGCCGCCCTGGGCGTCCGACCACCACTCGATCGAGATCGAGATCTCCGAGAAGAGAGACGAGAAGCCCTTCGGCACCTCGACCTTGACTGAGTTCTCGTTGAGGTTCGACCACTTCACCGGAGCGTCGATCTTCTTGAGAAGAACGTTGATCGCTTCGAGGGCCTTCTTCTTCGCCTCGTCGTCGAGCTGAGGAAGCCGACCGGCCTTCTTCTCCAGAAGGGGAAGGATCTCCGAGCGGATCTCGGGGTTCGCGTGGGCGAGACGAATCAGGGAACGACGGAGGGATGCCATGCCTCCGCCGTTTCAAAGAGAATCCACCGAGGGCTACTCCGCGGCGATCCCGTAGAACAAGAAGCCGACCGCCGAGCCCTGGAGCACGATGTCTCCACGGACCTCCCAAGAGCCGAACCCGAACTTGTCCTTCTCGCCCGTGTCTCGGACACTTCGGATCTTCCCCGGAAGAGCGCCGCTCGCCCGAGCCCAAGTCCCGAAGGCGGATCGAGCCTCCTCGTCCGAATCGGCTCGAAGCACGACCTTCTTCGCCTTCGTCTCAGCTCGGCCGGAGACGACTGGGATCGCAAACGCCGGACCCGACTTCGGGTTGTGTCTCACGTCCTGATTGGCGTAGGTCTTTGCCTCCGCAAGGGTCATGCCCTTCGCCCTGAGGACGAACCCCTTCCCGGCCTTCTCCAGGATCGTCCCCGAGTACCCGCCCTCGGAATCGTCGTCACGATACGACCGAACGTCGTTCTCCGCGTCCTGTACGAGCTTCTCGAAGACCTTCTTCGGATCCGTCCCCTCGCCGTACTCCTGGAACTCGGCGCCGCCTGCGGTCTTCGAGAGGAGCGAAAGAAGTGCCGGTCGTAGCTCGGGCTTCGAGTGCGCGAGACGGATGAGCTTTCGACGCAGCTTGAGGTCGGGGGTCACAGACCTCCGACCTCAAAGGAACTCCACCGAAGGTTCAGGGCTGAGGCGTCGTCGGCTTCTGGAGCCGTTCGGAGACCTCGATGATCTGGTGGGCCGGAATCCAGCGCGTATCCCGCTCCAGAGGCGGGCGAACGTTTCGACCAGTGTTCTGGTTCATCGTCCAGAACACCCAGCGAAGACGGTCCTCCTCTTCGCGCGAGCGGAACTTCTCCTTCACGACCCCGACCTTCCCGGTCTTGAAGTTCACCCCGTTCACGGTCTCTTCGCGAACCGGGCCGTCCTTGTACTGGATCCGAACCTTGTCGCCCGGCTTCAGGTTCAGCTCTTCGAGCTTCTTCCGACCCGGCTCCGCAGCGTCGTCCTTCGCGTCCATCCGGTCCTGACGACGGTCGAGAAGCTCGGCCTTCTCCTTCTCGGTCTTCGCCTTGTCGGCCTTTCCGACGTAGCGGATCACCTTCGCGTTCGCGTCGTAGCGGGAACCCTTCGCGGGGAAGCGAAGGTCCCCCGCCGACGAAGAGAGCAGAAGTTCGGCGTTCCCGGTTCGCTTCGTCGTGACGCTGACGATCGTAGCGGGAATCCAACCCTTCCGCGTCTGGACTTCGACGGAGTCCCCTTCGTGGAAGTACCCGTCCGAAGGCGCAGCTTCCTTCAAGATCGGGATGAGGTGCTCGCGAAGCTCGGGCTTCTCGTGAGCGAGACGGATCGTCTTCGAGCGGAGTTCGTCGTCGTTCATGGTCGGTTCCTCCTGAGATCGATTCGCCTAGAACCGACCGCTTACGCTCAGGTACGCTCGCGTAGGGGTGCCTTCGGTCGCCGTGAACTCGAAGGCGAAGGAGAGGCCCGTTCCGATCAGCGCGATTCCGGAGACCGCGTACATGATGTTCGCCCCGAGCGCGAACGAGGAGATCTCACTGATCTGGGCTTCGGAGCACCCCGAGACCGTCTGCCCGCACGTAGCGGACAGATTCGAGTAGAGGTCCGAGGCGTGGACTCCGAGACCGATCGCTATCGCCGCCGATACCAGGGTCAAGGCTCCGGCCGCGATCGTGAAGGTGTAGTCGCCTCGCGGAACCGTAAGAACGGGCTCCTCGGGCTCCGGGAGGGCCTCTACGGGCGGTTCCGGGGTCGGGGCGACGTCCGGCTGGGGCTCTGGCTCCGGGGCTACCGCGGCCTCCGAGGGCATCCGCGCGAGGCGCCCAGTGAGGTCGGAGATGACCGTCCGTACGGTAACGGCGTCCGAAGCCTCCGGAAGCTCCCGAAGGTACCGCTGGTACGCCGCCAGGGCGCGCTCCAGGAGGGGGCGGGCGACTGCGTCCGGTAGGGCTCCCGCCGCCCGCTGATAGCAGGCGCCGACGTTGTAGAGAAGCTCGGAAGCGTGGACGATCGCGAAGCTCTGCTCGAACTCCTGGGCGCAGTCGATCCAGCGCGATTCCGCGAACGCGCGATTCCCGCTCTCGAAGTGGGCGCGGGCCGACTCCTCTCGGGTCTGGGCCGAGACCGCCGCCGGGAACACCAGAAGCGAGAAGACGAGAAAAACGTGTAGATTTCGCATAGGGACGTAACCTTTCGCTCGTATAACGAACGAGACGGCCGTCCCTACACTACCTACTTCCAGTAGCAAACGAGGGAGATGTCCCCGATCGAGCCGGAGTAGGAAATGGTTACCGAGGTCGGTCCGGTCCCGGAGGCCGATACGGTCCCTACCCCGATCCCGTTCCTCGGGGTAGCCATGCAGTAGTCCGGGGTCGAGGCGAAAGTGATCACGCCTGCGGCGTCCGGAGTGATGACGTCGGGGGTCGATCCGTCGGTCGTGTAGGTCCGAAGGATCTTGTCGACGTGGACTGCCCCCGTTCCCGAAGTGATGATCTGAGTCCCCTCGATGTTGATGTTGGACCCTCGAAGATCGAAGACCACACCGTTCGCGGCGTGGATGTTGCTGGTGAGGAGGTTCGCCACATCGCAGCTACGAAGAGAAGCGTTGAGCGTATTGGACGCAGCCCCCGCCACCTTCAACTTGATCACGGAGTTGATAGTCGCGTTGTACACATCGAACGCGTTACCAGACACGTCAGCAAAAGGACTCGTCTCGAAGTCGAACGTATCTGCGTTCCCTCCGTATTGGCGATACCTCAGTATCCCAGTGAGAGAAGATCCGAGTACGTTCCGAAGACTACAACCCTTCAGACCGATATCCCCAGGGGCCCCGATCAGCTTGAAATCGCTCCCCCACCCACATGCCGTCGCGTCGAGAGACGGCGAGAAGGGAGGCTTATCCACATCTGTCGAATCGTAGGTGATGTCCGTCTTCCCGAACGTGCAGTCCGATACCTTCACGAGACCGCACGTGAAGATCTCGAACTTCGTAGCTCCGCCGATCTCGAAGTAGACGTTGTTGAAAATGGCGATACCGACGTCTTTCAGACGCCCGCTGAAGGTGGGGCCGAAGAACCCGCAGTCCTGAAGAACGAGACTTCCGGAGAAATCCCCGCCCATATAGTTCCCCCCGCCACCCGTACCATCGCAGTAGAGCGCGCGACCGGTTCCAGCCGTCACGGTCGCCCTCAGATTACGGATGCCGAGGTACTTCACATGAGAGGGAGGGACGAAGATATGAGACCCGTCGTTCCCAACGTTCTGGATGACGGTACCTCCTGTCCCGAGGAAATCGAACCCAGCACCCTGAACCACGAGATGGTGGAGGCCTGAAGGCCAAACGGGCAAATCGGACGCCCCATTCAGAGTGTACACCCCAGGACCGATCACCAGGGTGTCCCCGTCCAAACAGGCTTGGAGGGCGCTCTTGAACGTCCCGAAGGGCTTCGAAGCGTCGCCGCGGGACGCGGACCCGTCGACTCCGGTCGGCGTGAGGTACACGGCGTTCGGAGGACCTACGATCCCTCCCGAAACGGCGAAAGCGGTTTCGGTACCCGTGTCGTCCTTGTAGTAGGGCCTCTTGTCCGTCTTGAAGTAGAAGCTCGTCGACCCGGCTGCGGGGGTGGCGGGCGTCGTGCCCACTCCAAGATTCACTAGTCCTGCTACGGTCATGGAACTCCCTCAGAGAACGGCGAGCTGCCCGCCGGCTTCTACGGTGATTGCTGAACCAGCCTCGACGATGAAGGGACCTCTCACGAGGTACTGGAAGTCGGGGGACACATCCACAGTTGTGTTGGAGGAGAGGCGGAAACGGAGAGATCCGTTGCCCATTGCTCCCGCTCCGACTGGAGTCTCGGCCCCCGTGTCGTCCTTGTAGTAGACGCTCTTGTCACTGCTCTTGGCGTAGAGAGTGATCTTCCCCGTCGGAGGGGTAGGCGCCGATAGGCCGGTAGTGAGCTTCAGTTGAGCCATGGAGAGTCGTATCAGACTCTCCATAGAGAGATCAGGCTAAGCCCGACCCGGCTTCTTTCGGAGCACCCAAATGGGAAACGCCCCGCTCGCGCTTCTCTCGGCTAGGACGAGATAGAAGTGCAGCAGGGCGCGGAAAACGGCGGGCGAACAATCGGAAAGGTCGGAGTAGTCAACGGTGTCCATACCTCCCTAATCGCCGCGAGGAGGGGAACCCGGAAGACTATTCGTTCAGGAAGATCCGGATGGAGCACCGAGGACACCCGACGTACTTCCGGTCTGACGAGACCATGTAGAAGGGATCCTCTTCGGTATGGATCTCCGAACGACCGAAGGTGAACTCGGCCTTACATCGACCGCAGGTCGCCCGACCGATCTGAAGCTCCCCGCAGCGAGAGGCGCGAGACTGACGACGAGCTTTCCGTTGGGAGCGCCCGCTCACGCCTTCTCCAGGTACCGATTCCCGACGAGCTTCAAGATCACGCGGCCCAACTGAGGGTCGATCCGCTCGACCTCGGGTTTGACCACGACGCCTTCGGCGTAGTGGGGCTTGAATTTTCCCCCGCTGAGGACACTGTCGGCTTCAGCGAGAGCTTCGATCCCCTCGGCGAGGAAAGGTCCGCGATAGACGACAGGAACGCGAGACAGACCGTCCCGACCGTCGCCTCCGAACAGATCCCGAGCGTCCATCCACTTCCGGTCCCCGAGGTAGACGTCAAAGACGAGGAACGCGGGAAACCCCTGTGGGATCCCGTAGTGCATCTTCTTCGTCGACCGGAAGACCTCGCCGTAGAGGATCTTGTCTTCGTTTGCTCGGCACCACGTCTCGATCCACGGGTTGGCTCTCAGAGCCGCCCAGAAGACCGACGGGTTCTGGCTCCGGTCCCAGGCCTTCAGGTCGAGATCTCCGCCCATCTTCCCGGTCCCGGTGTCGATCGTGACGATTCCTGGCTCGACGCTCTCGTCCGGAGGACGCTTCCATTCCGTCCGAGACCCCACCCACATCCGACCTCCGCGGAAGGCGTAGCGGGCGCTCTCCCCGTTGATCTTCTCCGTGACGATCACCGGTTCCCCTGGAGTGAAGAGGTCTCGCCACTTCCTCTTCGTGGCCCTCTCCCCTCCGCGGAAGTTCTCCATGTCGTAGGCGGAGAGATGGGCGAGAGAATCGATCGGACGCTCGCCTTCCTGGCTCTGGATGTTCGCGTATGGATCGTAGCGGACGATCCCGAGGCGCTCCATGACGTTGTCCCCTTCGGAGACCTTGTCCTTCAACGCCCCGAGCTTCATCAGGAGCCCCTGGGAGTAGATCCCACGGAACTTCCGGACCTTGATTCGGCGATCGTCGGTCGGTAGGTAGCTCCAGAGAGACGAGAAGGGATGCTCGTTCCCCGGCAAGACGTAGTCCGGCTCGACGTAGATCGCGAGGTCTCCCGTCGCGAAGTCTTCCGTGCGGACGACGCACGTGTACCCGTCGATCTCGACAAGGCCCAGGGTATCCGCGGCGGGGTGCTTCTTCACCTCACCGAGTCGAATCACGAAGACGCCGTGGGTACTCATGGTTTCTTCTCGCTCTCGATCTCCGCCAACCGACGGAACTTTCGGATCTCCCCCACGACTCGCCAGATGTGAACATGGCAGTCGTAGCGATGAGCGCTTCCCGGAGCGTATTGATGACGAGCGGGAAGGAGGGCGGTCCGGAGCCAGGTTACTCTCCGCGCCACCTTCTCCGCCGCCGGTTCCTTGAAGATGTCGCTCACTTCCGGAAGACGACTCCTTCGAAGTTGTCCGTGGGACGAGAGATCAACACCCCAGCGAGGCGAAAATCCGCAGACAGGACTCGGAGATCTTGAAGGATCTGGTCGTGGCGGGAATCCCCGTTCTCCGGCTTTGCTCCTCCGCAACGCCTCCACCAGCGGTAATCCTCCAAGAGCCTCGAAGCGCCCTCGAAGTCTCGGTAGCTGAGACGTTCCAGAGCGGAAGTCAAGGTCGCTTCCGGATCCATATCCACGTTGTCGCTCATGACCCCTCGAAGATGATCTTGTGCATCTGACGAAGATGGATCCCGGTACCCGTCCAGCGACCCGGATCTGTCCAGCGGTAGTGGATCGAACTCGCCCCTTCGTAGGGACCCCGCTTCGTCTTTGGGGCGGCGTCCACCTTCGCGTTGTTCTGGGCGGCGTAGGCCATCCACTGGCGCTCCCCCTCGGCGATCGCCGTCTCTCGGTCGACCCCCTCCCAGAACATGACGTAGACCCGACGCTGGATGAAATACATCTCGGACCCGGCGACGTCCGCCCCCGACATGCTCTTCAGAGCGGTGTCGCCCAGCGCCATCGACTGGCGCATCTGGACGAAGAGCTTCTCTTCCTGCTCAGGGGTCACGGAGGCCCCTCGGACGTTCGTGTTCTGGTACACAGGGTCCTCCTACGGTTTGTGAACGCCGTCGCGGAGCCAGTCGGGGAAGTAGTCCGAGACCTCCTCGGGAAGACCGTCAGCGACCCGCGCCAAGATCTGGGAGACCTTCTCGATGTCCTTCGTGCACTCGACGGTAAGGCGCTCGAACCGAGCCACGATGTCCGGGGCGTTCCCGCAGACCCCGGTCGCCCAGTGGGCCGCCGTCTTCGCGTAGCCGGTATGGCCGTCCCGACGCTCCAGGAGCATCTCCCGCCACCCTCGAAGACCCCCGAGGGTAATCTCGTGACGCTTCTCGCCCACGACGCGGCGGATGTCTTCCCCTCGGTAGTACATCCGGTTGTAGAGACAGAAGCTGTCGATCTGGGAACGGAGGGTTCCCAGATCTTTCTTCGTCCACTTCTTCGCGCCCCGGCTCATCCGTAGAGGACCTCTCCGAAGAAGCAGCACTGGACGAACGCGTCGCCCGTATTCGCGTCGTAGTTGTCCTGGAGGAAGTCCGAGAAGTGCTTCGGGTACTTCGCCGACAGAACCTGGAGGCCCTGAGCGATCGTCTTCCCGTCGAGACGGTGGACCTTGTCGTTCGCGTAGAAATCCTCGCAGACGACCGCTCCGCCCTGGAGGGGGAAGTCGATATAGTTGTAGATCTTCTGACCCGAAAGGGTCGGCTTGACCTCCGTGCGGGGCTTCCGATAGCCCTTGATCTTGCACCAGTAGCCCACGCCGCCTTCGAAAGCGGAACACAGCAGGCCAGCGAGCTTCTCGGAGGTGATCTCGGTCTTGACGGTGAAGTTCTTCATGGTGTCTTCGTCTCCTCGTCGTTGTAACGAACGAGGGGGGAGGTTCTACACTCCGAAGTCTCTTTTTGGAGCGAGCGAGAGCGCCGTCTCGGTCGTCTCTTCCCCCGAATCCCAGAGAACCTTGACGCCTTCCGGAAGAACGGCCTGGACTTTCCCGAGCTTTCCCGGGACCTTACGGGAGAAGACCTCGTCGTTCTTCCCGAGAGCTTTCCGGGCTTCGGTCTCCCGGGCCGCGTCGCGAAGTTCCCCGGAAGTCCCTCCTTCGAGGGCTCGGGAGATCTCGTAGATCGTCGCGAGCTTCGCCCGAAGACTGAGCTGGGAATCCTTCCCGAGCTTCGCGTCCACGTAGTCCGCGAGCGTCCGGCCCTTTGCGGCCAGAAACGGGCTCGGATGCGGGATCTTCGCCAGCTTCGCCCTGGTTTCCGGCTTCGAGTAGTCGGAGATCGCCCTCTCCACCATCGAATTCGGGTCGCCTTTTCCTCGTGTGCGCATCGTGTTCCTGTAACGAACGAGGGGACGTCCGCTACACCTTCTCGTACGCGGGCCACTCGGCGGGCCACTGGTTGAGGAGCGTCTGGATCCTCTCCAGCTGGAGCTGGATGCTCTCGACCGGGACTCCGTGGGCGTTCCGAGCCGCGAGAACTTCCGGATCGAGTTCGGACCGGAAGACGACGAACTCGACCCGGTAGCCGTGGCGCTCCGCGAGCTTCACGTAGGGAGTGATCTCGGAGACCGTCTGGTTCGTGTTGTCGAGCACGACGAGAGGGAGGCCCTCCTCGAAGGCGCGGCGAACCTTCGTAGAGCACATCTGATGGGCGTACCCCAGGAACGCGGGATTGAACTTGTACTCGTCCCCGACCATGAAGAAGTCGTCGGCGGAACAGACGTACGCGTCCGGGAGAGCGTTACACAGCGTGCTCTTACCCGAGCCGCTCGCGCCGATCAGAATCTTGAAGGTCCTCATAGTCCTCTAACGAAGGGGGGTCCTCTTCTTACACCCGGGCGTAAGGAACTGAGAAGGAGAGAAGCGCTCGATGACCCAAGACCCCACCGATTTCCTGGAGAGCCGGTTCGATTTCAACGAGTTCGTGCGGAACGCGCGAATTGGTTACGCCGAGTTGTGTGGGCGTCGGGAGGCTCTCGAAGCCACGATCGCTTCCGCGAGCGAGGAGCTGGTGAGCGTGAGGGATCAGATCGAGAAGCTGGAGAAGGTCCTCGACTCGTCCGGGATCGAGGCGGAGCCGAGCCTCGCTCGTCCGCGGACCTCCTACGTCTCCGCCACGACGAACCAGGTCATCGAGGAGCTGAGGGAGAATCTCTCCTCCCGATCCGAGATCCACCCCGAGGCCACGATCATCTCCCTCGTCATCTCGAAGCTTCCCGACGCGAAGCCGAAGTCGATCTCCGCCGCGCTCTTCCGAATGGTCCAGCAACAGAAGCTCATCCGGTCCGGCAAGCGCGGGGACTACGCCTACCAGATCCCGCTCAGTCAGAGCGAAGTGATCGAGACTCTGACCACTCCGGCCACTCCGGCCGGACCGCGAACCTCCGACGCTGGACGCGACGGGTACACGGGCTGATCACGTGCTGGAGTACCCGAGCATCAGTCCAGAGCCAAGGTACGGCGGACCGTACTTCATCTGGGACAAGCTCGACGGTATCAACCTCCGGTCCGAGTGGTCGAAGCAACAAGGCTTCTACAAACTCGGAGCCCGCGCTACCCACCTCTCCGACCAATGGCGCGGAGAGGCCGGGGCGCTGATCGACTTCCAAGCAGCCGCGATGATCAAGATCTTCAAGAAGCAAAGGTGGGATCGAGCCACCGTCTTCTTCGAGTTCTACGGAGAGAGGTCCTTCGCTGGGATCTTCCCGAGGAACTCCGCGAAGCTGATCGCTCTGTTCGACGTAGCCGGGCCCGATCGGAAGCTTCTCGACCCGAGAGACTTCTACAAGCTCTTCTACGACATCGTCCAGACCCCGAAGCTTCTCCTCCGGGGCAACTTCAACAAGGAGGTCGAGGCCGAGGTCAGGGCCGGAACTCTCCCAGGCATGACCTTCGAGGGGATCGTGGCGAAGGGCCCAGCTGTCGAGAAGGACGGCCCTCCCATCATGTTCAAGAGCAAGTCACAGGCCTGGATCGACAAGGTCCACGGCCTGTACGGGGACAAGGCGAAGTACTACCTCTGATGTCGGCCTATCGCGACCCCCCTGGACGTTCCCCGTGTCCGTACCACTGTCGTCAAATAGCAGCGGCCGGATGGGGTGAGGGATGGACCGGGTTGTGGAACTGGGAGTGCGTAATGTGTAAGGCGCGCGCTCCCATGTGGAGGTGGATTCTTCTGCCCTTCCTCCCTACCCTCTCTCACATACCGCTGGGACCCGGTCCCTACCATGTAGTCGACCCGAGACTGACGGAAGCTGAAGCTCTGAGAGTCGGGTGGACGAAAGAACAGATCCAGAAAGAGCGAAAGACGGGCTTACCGAATCAGCTCGATCGGTGGAAAGAATGGACCTGGGGAGAGCTTCCTTAGAAGGTCGCCCCGAGCTTCCGTAGGTACGCGAGAAGGCCATCGACCTTCGGATTCGGTACCTTGCTCTTCTGGATATCGATGAGCTTCCCGATCTGAACCGGGTCCGTCTCCTCGATCGAGATCTCCCCGGTGTCCGAAGCCCGAAGAGTTGCAACGGGCCTCGGGAGCCTCTCGTTGAAGAACACGAAGAGGAGATCTCCGCCGGCCGGGTCGTGCTTCACGATCACCGGATCTCGGACGTAGAGACCCTTCGCCGACCACTGGATGTCGTTCCGAACGTTGGAGATCGCCCGGTAGGCCGGCGACATGAGGAGAGCGAGGTTCGCTTCGAGCTTTGCCTGAAGGAAGTTCGCCGCTTCGTCGTCTCCGATCTCCCGAAGATGGGGGATCAGGTCGTCCGAAGTGACGAACCCGGTCGAGCGAACCGCCTCGTTGATGCGCTCCTGTAGCTCACCCGAGAACTCGGCCTTCTTCGAAACCGGCTCCTTCGCTTCCTTCAGGAGCGGTAGGAGGATCGGACGAAGCCCGGGGTTCTCGTGGGCCAGGCGGATCATCTTCGAACGGAGAGTCATCCCACCCCGGCCTTCATCGAAGGACTAGCTGCCCAAGGCCTCTTCGAACTTGGAGGACAGGTCCGGGGAGAGCTTCCCGAGGGCGTAGAGGGCGAACAGTTCCGCGAAGAACTCCTCCACCGTCTTCGAGGAATACGGGGTAGGGAACTTCGCCACTACAGCCCGCTCTTCGAGAATCTTTCGGACGGTCCTCTTGACTACGAATCCGCCCCCCGAGAGACCGTACCGGTACCCGTCGTCGGATTCAATTACTGGAGGCGGACCTCGGCGGTTGGAGAGAGGGATTGGAAACACATCCCCCACTTTCGGCATCTCTACCTGGACTCCAGAGGATCGCTTCATCAAGTAGTAGAAGCGGTTGAAGGCCTCCAGGACAGGCTTCGGAGCGAACTTGTACCAGTACCGGTGTCCCAGCTCGTGACACAGGGTGTCGAGGTCGTCGAACCCTCTCTTGGCCATCGATCGGATGTAGACGTCGTCTTCCGAAAGCGAGTACCAGGCGAGAGTCCGGGCGTTCTTGATTTGACCTACGACGTAGACGTCTCCGTAGAGGACCTTCTTGAAGTCGCGGGTCGCTGAGAGGATCCGATTCGCGCTCTCGAAGAGACTCTGGATCTCATTGAACTGATTCGCGTCCGCCCCCACGGTGTTGTGCACCTTGAAGGGTCCGACGGTCGCTTCCTGAGTTCCGCCGGATACTCGTTCGGGCCAATCCGAAGCCTCCGAAAGGAACTGGAGCCAGGGCTTGTTCTTGTCGTACCAACCGATGACGTCCTTCTGTTGGCGCTTCGAAGCGAGAAGGGCCCGCGAAGCCAACTCCAAGAACTTCTCTTTCCCAGGAGGGATCTCTCGGGTCTGAAGCAGCCACTCCACTAGCGAACGACCCGACACGATCGTGGGGATGTACCCGTACGTGTTCAAGATCAAGCCGTTGGGCTTCGCCCTCCCCCGCTGTTCGGAGACGTTCTCGGCGAGAGAATCGACGGACATCCGATAGTCGGACACCAGTTTCGATGGGTTGTCCCACCCCTTCGCTCGAACGTACCGAGACGCCACCCTTACCTCGCTAGGAGCGCGTAGAACCACCGCTCGTCTCTCCTTACGCGCCAGGGGCCTCAGAGGGCCTTCGAGAAGGTAGAGGAGAAGTCGGAGGCGATCGTTGCGGCTACCGTGGCTACGGCCTTCTTCGCGGTGAAGACGAGACCCATCTCTCGGTTCGAGGCAAGAGAAGCGTGGGTCAAGTTCTGAGAGCCTACGAACGCAGTCTTCCCGTCTACCACGAACGCTTTCGCGTGGATGTAGGGCTTCGTTACGATCCGAACCGGAATCCCGGAAAGCGTCAGTTGATCCGTAGCTGCCTTCCCAGCGGGAGACTCCATCGCATCCGACATCACGACGCGAATCGCTACCCCGCGGGCCGCCGCGGACTTCAGGGTCGCGATCGTATTGGCGTCGCTGATCTCCTCGTCCTCCAGATCGATCGTTTTCTTCGCTCCGGACAGAAGGTCGTGGATGGTCGACTTCGCGTTCAACGGAGAGACCACCAGGGAGCCCGCGTAGGTGGAGATCGGAGTCCCTGCAAAGTCCCCCTCGAAGACGGCCTCAGCGTCCGCTACGACCTTCGGAAGGGTCGCTACAACCAGGAACTCCCGATTCGACTTCAGCGCCGCCGTAGTGGCGTTCATCGTCATGATCCAGGCGGTCTTCCCATCCAGAATCACCGACTTCTGATGGGTGAGAGAGAAGTGGGAAGGGGCCCAGACTACCTTCACCCCAGCAGCTGCTAGGACGGCGAACTCGTCGTTGTTGTTGTTCGAGAGGCCTGGGTTGAACCTCTGATTGAGGATTACTCGAACGTCGAGCCCGGCCTTCTGGCGATCGATCAAGGCGTCGATCACGGCCTGAGAAGACAGGAGGTACATCGTCATGTGTACCGAGGTCTTCGCCATCCGAATCGCCTTTACCAGGGCCACGCCAGAGTCCCCCGGCTCCACTATCACCCGAACGGAACCTCGGGGAATCGAAGCCCTTCGAATCTTCCGGTTTCTGTTCGGGTTGTGGCCCACATACCCTTTTCAGGATAGGGAACCTACTCAAACGAATTGAGGGACGGGAGGTACTTCCTCCGCGTCCCTCAATCCCCTCTACGTGAGCCTCGGATCAGGCGTTGACGAGGTCCTTCAGCTTCTTCACGGCCGAAGCGCGGACCTTCCGCGACGCGGGCTTCGCCGCGTACTGCTTCATCTCGCCCGTGAACGGGTTCTTCCGCTCGCCGGCCTTCTTCGCCTCGGTCACGCGGACCTTCAGCTTCAGGAGATCCGGGATCACGAACTCGCCCGGGCCCTTCTTCCCCAGCTCGCGCTGGGCCAGGCCCGAGAGGGCCTCGAACGTGTCCACGACCTGCTTCTTCGTCAGGCCCGTCTTCTCCGCGATCTCGCTCATGATCTGAGCCTTCGTCAGGCGCTTGCTGTCACTCATGGTCCTCGTCTTTCTTGGGTCGCCACCAACAGGTGTTAGATCCGACGAGATCTTACGCCTCGACGAAGGCCTCGATCACGAATCAGACGCCAAAAACGACCTTCTCGATCACTATTCAGCTCCTCAGGTGGAGGTGGAGGCCGGTGCTCACCCCGAAGAGATCCGCGAGGAAGAGAACGGCCAGGAGTACGACCACGACGACGATCAGGACTCGAACGACCTTCAGGATCATCGGATCGGTGATGAACTGCTGGGCGACCCAGAGAACGAGGCTCGCCAAGACGATGATGAGAATCAGGGAAATCAGGGTGACTATCATAGATACCTACCTTTTCGGGTTCGAAAAGGAGGTCCGATAGCGGGGTTACGTTCCTATAGGAACTGAGGCTCAGAGGAACGAGCGGGGACTCAAGACTCCGCGACCAACCGCCGGACCGAAGGCCGAACGGATACCAATCCCGTACTTCGGCTGCTGGAGACCGCGAATGAACTTCACGGTCCGAGCTTTCGCTTCGGTGGCCTTATCGAACTGAGACTCGGCGTTCTGCTTCAGAGACTCGTACTTCGCCGACTTCTCGATCGAGAGCGAAACTCCGCCGATCGAATAGTCGAATTCGTCCGCCACCCAGTTGATCGAGAGCGCGAAACAAGCGTGAACGATCGCCTCCCAAAGGATAGCGGTCCTCCAGACAGCCTTCTCGGCGCAGAGCTTGTCCAAGGTGTTGAGATCTGGGGTCGTCGGGGGGAACATGTTCCACCAGTCGAGACCTCGTTCGAGGTACTCCAGAAGCTCGGCGTCTTCCCAGATCTGACCGAAGACCTTGTTGTAGTTGCCGATGTTTCCCTCGGCCTCCGGCGGGCGGAAGTGGTAGAACTTGTCAGGGTTCTGATCGCGAAGAAGGAGACGAAGCTTCGCGATCATCGAGGTCACGCAAAGCGAGTAGGTCGGGGTCGCCACGACTCCTGGAGAAACCACCGCCCACTCCTGAACCACTTGCTGAAGAGGGCTTCCAGCGTACTGCTTGAAGTTCCAGCGGATGACGTAGGTCCCAGGCGTCGCGCTCGTGGGTACTTGGAGGGAGGCGTAGTATTCCCCCACCGTCGGGTTCAGCGGGATTCGATTCGCCGACCCGATCAGAATCTCAGTCTCCGGCGGGCCGGGGCTGACGTAGTAGATCGCGTAGGTGATTTCGTACGCGTTCGAAGCGATGGAGTTGGAGTCCGTCAGGAAGATGTCGAGGTCTCCCTGACCGAGCGTCGTCCCAGGTAGGAATGCTACTGCCATGGTTCCCTCTATCGGGGTCGATACTCACACCACCGAACGGCCGTGTCCAGAACGTAGGCGAAGACCGCCGAGGTCAACCCCCAGGACAACACCGATAGGACAGCCTCGTCCCACGTAGGGAGGCTTCTCTCGGCGAAACGGGAGAAGACCCACACCATCCACCCAGAGTGGAACCCGGTGCAGTAGGTGCACTTCACTAGAGCGTCCAGGAACCGATAGCGACCTCGAAGGAAGAGCGCCTTGTTCTGAACCCCGAAAGTGATTGAGTAGGCGAACAGCAGATACATCCAGGAGGGCATCACTTCTTCGCCCCTCCGAAGAACCGACCAAAGACCCCTTGAGGGTTCGCCGGATTCGACGCCGGAAGCGGCTTCACCTCGGGCTCTTCAGGTTCCTCGAACCGAGAGGGAAGGACCTCCGCCCGAACTTCCTCTTTGGGGAAGCGAGAAGAATGGTCCACCAATCTACAACAAGACGTCTCGGACGACTCACGGAAGAGGTCAATCGAGTCGGACAGGTCTTCGGACGTTGATTCGGTGCTACAGTCGAACCCGAGCTGAATCTCTACCTTGTTGAGGGCCGTGAGGAGCATGTCTCGCTCTTCGGCCAACTCCGTAGTAGCGACTCCGTGACGGAATCGAATTTCGACGTCGAGAAGCCTTCTCATGGCTTCTCCCAACCCGATCGAGAGATTCTTTTGAGAACGATCCGACACTCAAGTACCGTACCCCTTCATCTCACGAAACGCGCGTTCAGCCCCGGAGTAGAAGACCTGGACTTCAGGTTGAGAGCCAAGGTCTCAACGATCACGTCGAGGGAAATCGGTACCGTGGCCTTCATCTCCCCGTAGAGGACGACCCCATCCGTAAGGGACGTAGGGATGTCGTACCGGTACGAGTACCGACCAGGATCCGGAGGGGTCACCGGGAGAAGCGGGGCGCTCGCTACCAACACGATCTCGTTTCCGGTAACCGGATCGAATTGGAAGATCTTGATAGCCGGAGACAGCACCGAAATCGGGGCTCCGAGGGAGTCCAGATAGAGCTTCGTGAAGACGAAGGGTTCGCCGATGAATGCGTCCGAGGACATCTAAGAGAGGTCCTGGTATAGGAGGACCCGCTACGCGTGAGTAAGGGACTTCATGTTCCGGACCTCGTCAGCGTAGTCCAACGCGCTGACTTTCCCAGAGCGGTTGAAGTATTCGCGCTTCAGATCACGGATCGAGTCGCCGTTCTCGAACGAAAAGAAGACCCTTCCGTTCTCGCGATTGGCCTCCAGGAACTTCACCCCCGCTACGCGAAGGAAGGCCGCATAGTACATGTCCGTCGTGCGGTAGATCTTCTCGTCGTCGGACGGCATGGGGGGTTTCTTGTCCAAGACTCTAGGCCCTCCGCGGACTCTACCCTTCGGACTTCGTTGACAGAAACGAAAAGTCTTGACCGGAAAAAGCAGAAGCCGCCTTGCGGCGGCTTCGACCCCACCTCCGAAGAAGTGGGGGGAGGACCCGATCAGTAGATCAGAGGACCGCGCCGGTGTTGTCGTACACGACGATCGCCGCGCCCGTCGTACCGCGGTACTTGAAGCCCGCGTCCGAGAAGCCGTTGATCTGGCCCTGAGCGAGCGAGATGTAGAACGACGAATCGGACACGAGGATGTCGCGGTACGTGTTGAAGTTGAAGTTGTTCGCGTTCCACGTCGCGGGCGACGTCTGCGGATGGAAGGTCGAGACGACGACCTGAACGATCGTGCCGGCCGGAACCGTGTAGGTCGCGCCCGAGAGGATCCGGAGGATGTCGATCACGGTACCGGTCGAGGTGTTCGCCGTGAGCGTCGCGCCCGCCGCCGCAGCCGCGAGGATCACGTTGATCGCCGCGAGCGTCGTCGCCGCGCCCGTCTTCATCGCCGCGATCAGGGCGTTCGCCGCCGTGGTCGCCTGAGCCGGCGTGAGAGCCGGACCCGCCGCGCCGACCTGGACGTTGGCGATCAGGTAGGCCGCGAGGCCGCTCTGAGCCGTCTTCAGGTAGCGCTGAGTCGCGCCCGTCGAGCTGAGCACGACGGTGTTCGTCACGGGCGCGCTGACGTAGCGCGGGCCCTGGGGCTGAGGATCGATGCTCTGATTCCGCTGCGAGCCGTTCGGCCAGAAGTCGGTGATCTGGAGAACCCCGTTGGGGATGTCGGTGCGGCGCTTGCAGATGAACGGCATGTCGTATCTCTCTTTCCGGATCGAGGAGTTTGGGAAAGGTGCCTTTGAAGAGGCCTCTTCCTAAACTCCCAGAGATAGGCCGTCTAACGCCTCAATCTGATTAGGCGCTGTTCACCACAGCGATACGGATCGTGAACCAGGGATTCCCGCCCGTAGAAGCGACGAACATCTCAGGGACCCCGGCTCCGGTGAGGCTGATGTCGTCTCCGGGCATGATGACCGTCGGAGGCACTCCGGGGTGGAAGCTCACGAAGAGCGGGAAACCTCCGGAGACCGGGTCGAGGTTCCGAATCGAGATCGTTGTGGAGTACGCCGGAACCATGAAGTCCAGGACCCCTTCATTCAGGTAGTCCGGAAGGTTGGGCGGGAAGGCTCCCAGGGCCAGGTTCGGGGCCTTCCCGGTCACCGTGAGCACCGGCTCCTTCGTTGAGAAGAAATCGAAAGGAGGGACGATGACGATTGGACCTTCGGGAAGGTACGCGTTTGCCGCGATTGAGAACCTCTGAGCCCTCATGAAGAGCGTCTGATCGTCGGAAGGGATGTACGAGTCTCCGGCGACGACTGGAGTCGCATAGTCGTCGAGATCGAAGACACCTCGACTGAGGTCCCGACGAGACTCCTCGACTCCAGGGTACCTCTTCGCCCGAATCGACTGGCTCCGGAACTCCCCGCCGTTCGGAATCACGAACATCGGCTTCGTCCCGAACCCGCCCACGCCCATGACGTTGACCCCGTAGGCGTCGTTCAGCCGGGAGGCTCCGTTGATTCGGTAGTTCGCGACCCCTTGAAGCTTTGGGAGCGTCAAGTTGATCTGATTCGCACTCCGATACTGGACCGAAGGGATGTCTCGCTGGCGGGTCATGTTCCCCTTGTAAGAGCTATCGGGCCTTCACCGCGCGCTCGGCTCGAACCTTGGGTTCGTAGGAAGCCCCGCTCTTCCCCTTTGCGGTCGCAAGCTTCTGGGCGTCGGCCCAGGACTCCGTACGTTCCCCGTTCACATTCGGGACGAGTCTCACCCCCGGGGCGTCCCGAACCCTTTCGGTCTGCTTCTCCCCGACTCGACGGCGCTTCGCGGCCATCTGACCGGCGACTCGGTTGTTCTTCGACGCCCACCCGTCTCCCACGAAGATCAATCCTGGGGAAGAGACCTGCTTCTTCCCGAGAGTCCCGCACTTCTCACACTTCTGAGGAGAGTCGTACTCGGCGATCGGAAGGAAACGCTCGAACTCGTCGACCTTGCACTTCTTGTTCGGGCACTTGTACTCGTAGGTAGGCATTGCCCTACACCTTACCGGTCGGCAGCTCCCAGTTCTTCACCATGTCGAGAGTCGCTGCGACGTGCTTACAGACCTTGTGGATCGAGGTCGGGTCTTTGATCGAGGGCTTCGAGGCCGTGCCTCTCGGGCTCCCGTACAGGTAGTTCCCGAACTTCGCCCAGTGTTCCGGTCCCTGCCACTGCCAGAACGGACAGGAGCAAGAGACCTCCAGATCCATCCGCCCGAGCTTCGAGACGTTCTTCGCGGGCCGCGAGACCTTCATCCGAACCACGTAGGTCTCTTTCGAGGTCGCGCCCGGAACCGAGAACGTGTACATCGCGTTCTTCTGATCGAAGCGCTTCCCCTTTGGCCTCAGGGTCTTCGCTCGAAGGAGAACGTCAGTCGAAGTCTCCCCGAGAAGCTCAGCGAGACGCTTCGCGACTCTCCAAGCCGAAGCTACTCGCTGGGAAGAGGCTTCCTTGTTCACGAATCCGTGACCCGAGGGGATCACCTTCGCGGATCCGGGCGTATCCGGCATCTCTCCGCGCTCGCGGTAGACCTCGATGTCATGGCTCTGGGCCCGATCGCGGTGCTCCTGATCGGGGTAGGGAAGCGACGGGTTGACCGGAGAAGGTTCGCCCAGGTTCTGAGCCCCGGGTCCCGGGTCCATGTTGTAGCCCGGACGGTAGACCTCTCGGTAGAAGGTCGCGGCTACCGCTCGCGGATCCGGAGACCCGTAAGCCTCCTCCAGCAAGCTGAAGAAGGTGTCGAGGTCCTCATCGGTTTCGAAGACCATCCCCGAGGTGAAGGCGCGAAGCGGGACGACTTCGCAGTCTTCCGTATCCCCATCGATGTGGACGAGGAGACCCTCATCCTCGAAGCCGAGGAGATCGCCCCATCCCCACACCTCGTGGTAGAACGAAAGGGGCAAAGAAGACGAAGCCTTCTTGTCCTCTCGCTCCTTTCGCGAACGTTCAGCGATCGAGCGCGCGCCGCCCGCGGGGAGACGACGAAAGCGGTTGTGGTACTTCGGCATGTTGCGGAGGGACTTCCTCCGCTTGAACTCGGGGCTGTTTCGGATCTTCTTGTACCGGCGCTTCGCCTGCATACGGATCCGGTTCTTCCGCCGACGGTAGTTCTTCTGGTAGTAGCGCTTCGCGTACGACTTCTGCTTGTGTTGACGGCTGTCGTACGTCGGAAACATCCCCGCGCCCGCGGCCTCGCGGATCGCTTGGAGCATCTCCTCCTCGGACCCTTCTCCCGTCGCCGTCCGACGTGGATAGACGTTGTCCTTGTAGGGGTGGCCGTACTCTTCGCCGGGAGTCCCAGGCGTTCTCATCTTGAACTGAGACTGGGGGTTCGGCGAAGCGGGTTGGCCCTTCGTAGCCGGGCCTGGGGTGTTGTAGACGGGAGGACCGTGACGGTGCTCCACCAGGTCCACGTTGTTGTCCGTCGTCTCCGGAAGGGACCTCTCGCGGTCCGACTTCCAGGTCTCTCCGGGGGCGTGGTAGATCGAATCCCCGAGAGGATCGTTGATCCCCTTCGCGGGCTTCTCGTCTACGAAGGTACGGACCCCGGCGAGATCAGCCGCTGGAGCTTGGTACCCAGCGCCGCGAATCTGACACCCTCCGGCCGGAGCTTCCGGAGTCTTCCGGTTCTTCCAGTAGGTGGTGATGAGAGACGGCGTCCCCTTGTGGGACCCGAATCCGAAGACGAAGAACAATCCGGACTTCGGATCGACCCACTCCATCTTCTGACGATCGGACTGGAGGAGCTGCCGGTAGCGCGGATCTCGCTTCCGCTTCCAGTCCTCGATCTCCGAGACGAAATGGGAAAGCGCCTCGCGAAGATCTCGAATCGTCACGGACCGAAGGTCCATCCGATACTGAGAGTGGGGAGTGAGAACGAACTGATTGAAGGGGTGAGGGCCGCGTTCGATCAGCGGGTCGTAGACCTCGTGAGCCTGCTGGTTCGTGAGGTCCTGGTCTCGATCCACAAGCGACACGAGTTCCTCGGCCTCGCCTGGGGGAAGCTTCTCCTTCAAGATTCGATCTACAACCCGGCACGGACCTCCGGCGAGTCCGAGCGGAGGTTGAAGATCCGCGTACTTGAAGAGGAGCGCCATGGCTCAGTACTTCAGGTCGAGCCCGAGGCGAATGTCGTCGGGGGTAGGAGTACGGGAGCACAGGCCAACCACGATCACATCCGTACCGCCCGTGGCGAGAAGGAGAAGCGCGTCGGGGTCCTGACAGAGGAGACCGTTCTCGCTGATCTTCAACGGGTCGTTGATCGTGTAGACCGCCGGACCCCCGGCTCGAACCCCGAAGGCGTCCAACGCGATCTTCTCGTAGTTGGTGAAGAGAAAGCGCCCGCCGCCGACGATGAGGGTAATGACGCTCGCCCCCGAGGCCACCGCAGCGAAGTCGCTCTTGTTCTGGTAGCTGGTGTAGTTTCGGTACGTCGACCGGCGCGGGTCGTTGTAGTTCTCCGAACCGTAGAGGATGAACCCGGTCGTGTAGATTCCACCGCTCTTCTCGACCGTGAACTGAGAGACGGGAGGAACCTGAACGTCGGCGTAGTCGACCCACTGGCCTCCGAGCCATCCGGTCGAGCGAAGAATCGGCCCAGCAGTAGCGGTGAACTTGTCACCCTGCTTCAGGACCATCACGTCGTCGTCGGTCTGATCCGCGGCTCCCATGACTACACGAGCTTCTTGTGCTTGGGGAGTTCGTCGCGACCTTCCGGTAGACCCTTCGTTCCGGGCTGCTCGGTCTCGATCACGTACCGGTTGAGGGTCGAGAACTGTCTCCCACCCGGAAGAGTCTCGATCTCGGACGGATCCAGAGGCGCGTTGTTCGCTTCCGACTTCGCCTCGGATACGGTCCGATCAGCTTCGGAATCCTTCACCGACTTCACCGCGACGCCAGGCTTGTTCGAGACCGCGTTCGATTCGGAGAACTCCCGAACCTCTCTCATCTCCGGATTCCCGAAGAAGTAGGCCTCAGCCGTCGGGGCCGCCCCGGGAGGGGCCTCCGCCGCCTCTAGGAAGCGCTCCGCGACCCGATCGGGGCCGGCGGATAGGAACCGGTGGGCGACCCGCTCGGGGGCGGATTCCTTCCCCCGGGAGCCCGCGAAGGGAGCCGTCTTCAAGGATTCGTCCACCATCTCTCGGTCGTCCAAGGAAATCCGCCCCCGCAAGAAATCCTCGCCCATGACCGTCATGGCGTAGGACGTCCGGTCGAGAGCCCGCTCGGCCGCGCTCAGACGCGCCGGGAATCCCTGTAGGATGTCCCCGGCGACCTGGTAGAGATGGTCCCTAGCCTCGGAGTCGTCCACCATCGCCTGGACCCTATCAGCCATGAGGCGGATCCGGTGGACCTCGATACGCGCAGACGTGATCCCCTCGGCGAGAAGGGACCACGCTACTTGACTGGAGGCGGTCTTGCGTTGACTCACGGCTTCATAAGCCGCCAGCCCATAGCCTTAATCTCGTTGGGACCGAGATCAGGCCGTCGCGGCGGCGACCTTCTGGCGGTGGGCCAGGTTGATCCGCGCGTGCTTCTGGACGGCCGCCGTTTCGACCGCGAGGACGCGCTCGAAGTGGTCCGGGTTCTTCTCGAAGAGATCGCAGGCGAGCTTCACGCGCTGGAGCCAGTGGATCTTCATGTCCCACTTCAGCCCGCCGCCGAGATCCATTTCGTCCCCGGCGAGGATCACTTCCTCGATGGTCTGGGGCTTCTTCGGAGCCGGAGAGACCGCCTTCGTGGCCTTCACTTCCGCCTTCGGGGCCTCCGGTTCTTCCGAAACCTCGGGAGCCTCGATCGGACCTCCGTTCACGGCTTCAGCCGAAGCGGTCGCCTTCGCTCGACGCTGCTCGGCGATGATGCGAGCGCGATCTTCGGGGTTGAGCGTGTCGATGATGTCCTCGACCTTGTCGGCGCTCGCGGCGTGGATGTCGGAGCCCTTCTTCGATTCGGTCGAGAGGATCGTCGAGGTCTTCGCGATCGTGGGCTTCTGGATCTCGGGCTTCTTTCGAGGACCCTGGTCCAGACGCGCCGTCTCTCGGGCCGCCTGGGCGCCGTCGGAGATGATCGTCCGACCCTTCGCCGGAGATCCGATCTTCCCGATCACGGTCGCGTCCTCGTTCCCCGTTGCGTCCGATTGGACTTCCATGACGCGCTTCGTCGAGGGACCGACCGATCGCTCTTCCTGGTCCTGGTTGTGGACGGTGCGGCTGAAGGTCGCCGTCTTCGCCAGGGCCTCGGAAACGTTCGCCGAGGCTGCTGCCGCTTCCTTCCCTTTCCGCGTCGCCGGACCCATGTCCTTCTCGTCGTCGGTGACGGTCGTGGGGGAGATCCGAGCGGCCTTCCCCTTGTCCTGAGCCGAACGAACCTTCACGTCCGCCGCCCGAGGCGTGTACGTAGAGGTAGTGTCCCCCGACGGAACGAGCCACCCCACCCTCACGCCTCCGCGTAGCTCGGGGTAGTTGTGGTCCGCGCCGCCCAGCCTGAGGGTGGTCCCGTCGAACTGGATGACGTCGCCCGGGCGAATGTCCGTGCTCAGCTTCCCGAGGTGGACCTTCACGGTGGCGCGGAAGGAGTAGAACTCCCCTGTGGTGTACTGAATTTCTACGGACGCTGGAACGGTCGAGGTCATGAGACAGAGTCCTCCAAGCGGGACTCTACCGAGCATCCAATGTCTTGATCAGCCGGGGAGATACTCCGCGGCGATGGACACCACTTCCTTCTTGCTGAGGCCGCTCGGACCGATGAGATCGGCCACCTCGCCGTCGTAGAGAACGGACATGGCGAGATCGTGGGCGACACTCTCGATCCCCTCGCCGGAATCCCCCGGGTCCCAATCAGACCGAGCGTCCTTTGCCCAGGCCTGAATCGCCTTGAAGAGTTTCGACTTCGCCGCCGACTGGCTGAGAGGACGCTGGAGAGCACTCGGATCTACGACTCCCTTCGGAGCCTTCTTGATCGCGCCCCTCTTCAGGAGGTCTCGGATGAACTCGTTCGGAAGACTCTTCTTCTGCCAGGACTGCTGATCCGGATTCAGCACCTCGGCCATGAAGGCGTCTCTCTTCACCTTCGGCATCCCCGCCGCGATCAGACCCCCGACGATGTCCTGAGCGAGGCCCACGTAGGCGTTCAGGTTGTCCCCGTAGATACGAACCTCGGTTCGAGGGTACGCTGCGAAGCGCTCGACCACGCGGGCCGGGCTCGCGGTCTTCTTCAGGTAGATCTTGTCTTCGAGCGTTCCGAACCCCGTAGCCCCCGTGTACCACCCGTTCGGAAGGCGCGCAGAGGTGATTCCCGGAACCGGCGGTTCGGGAGTCACGTAGATGTAGTCGGCCGTGAGCTTCGTGACGATCAACCCCTGGCCGGCCTGGAAGCCTCCCCGAGAGAGCTTCACCGGTTCCGTCACTGTGAGACGGTCATTGACCGCGAGCTTCGGCGGAAGGGTGTACCCCTCTTCCTTCATCTTGAAGTAGCGCGGGTACGCCTGACGGACGGTTCGCTCGTTCGAAGCAATCATCGAGTCCGAGTAGGTCTTCCCGAAGAGAAGCGGATACCACTCTGGGTGCTCGAAGAAGGGGATCGAGGCCGCCTCGTCCTCCTCGAACCAGACGTATCCGCCGGCCTTCTCTCCGATTCGGTAGGCCGGAGCCGAAAGGACCTTCCGAGCCACGCCGTCCGAGATCCCCATCCCCCCGTGGCTCGCAGTCGAGACCCAACTCACCCCTCGAAGCGAAGGATGGTCGTACATCGTCTGGACCGTTCCCCACGGAGACTTCGGAGCCTTCGGATCGTTGTAGCTCCAGTTGCGAGTACGGGGAGAAGCCTTCTTGTCCATGACGCCCGGCTCCTTGTCCCAGTTCGCGAGTTCTTCGTAGGTAGCGATGCTCATGATCAGAGCTTCTTCATGACGTCGGTCCACTCTTCGAGGGACTTCCGGTTCCGACCCACATCGGCCTCCGTAGCGGGCTGGACCACTCCGTTGATCGTGAATCCGGAGCTGCCGTTGGCGTTCGCCTCCAGGAGCTTCTCGTAGAGTTTCACCTTCATCGGGACGAACTTCTTCAAGATCGTCGTGTCCGCTCCGGGGAAGTCCGAGAGGAACTCCGACATCTGAGCCGCCTCGGAATACTCCCCGAGGCCGGTCCACTGAACGTGGCCCTTCTCGTCGAGGTACATCGCTCCGGCGAACTTCAGGTAGGTCGAAGCCTTCGGCTTGTTCCAGCGGCCCGTCTTCGGGTCCATCGTCTGGGAGAGGAAACGGTAGCCCTTCCCGGAGTTGAACTCCAGCCAGAACTTCGCCTGGGTTCGGAGCTTGAACCCGTAGGGGTAGTCGTCGACCACATAGGCCGAGTTCGGATCAGTGTGGCCGTAGAGGGGCTTCTTCGTCGAGGCCTTCTTCTCGAACTTCCCGCCCTTGGACTCGATCTTCTTCCGATCCGCGTCGGTGAGCCGATCCTTCTTGGCCTTGGAGTCCATCATCTCCTGCCACTCGGCTTCGTCTTCGTTCTTCGCCGGTCGCCAGGCGATCACTTCCTTCTCGGAAGCGGCGTGGTTCGACGGCATCCAGAGATCGTTCTCCTTCGCCGCGAACTCCTCCAGCTTCTGGAGGAACTTCATGTCCGCATCATCGAGAGCCTCGTAGGCCTCGTCGAGCGTCTTGTACTTCTCGTCGAAGTAGTCCCCCACCATCGCCAAGAACTTCTTCTCCACGTCGGACTCGGCGCCCTTCATGTGGTTCTTGATCCCCTTGATCATGCTCTGAGTCATGATCCCGCCCGTCTTCGAGAGGAGGGGGAGGAGAAGGGGGCGAAGCTCGGGCTTCTCGTGAGCGAGCCGAATCGTAGCTGAACGGAGGTTGGTCATGGCTCGCTTCTCGTTGGGATGTTCTCGGAGATACCGCTCGCGAATAGAGGGATTCTCCCACTGAGGGAAGATGAACTCCATCCCCTCCTGCTCGTAGGGAACGCGATTCTTCTTCAGCCAAGCGACGAACAGGTTGGCGGTGCCCCTGGTCCCCCACTCGACTACCGCCCGCGAATCGTTCGCCTGGGGATTGCGCGTCGAGTAACTTGAGTTGCCGAACGTGTTCTCATCGTCCGCATCTCTCATCGCTCTGACGAGATCTTCGAATTCGTGGAAAGCCATCTCACTCCACCACGATCACGACGGAAAGATCGCGGACGACGGGGACCGCCCCGTACACCGCGAGCTTCGGCTTCACCTTCTTCAGGAGGGCGCTGAAATACGCCTCGTGGACTCTCTGGTCGAGGTGGCTGACCTTCTTCTTGTAGGCCCAATCGGTGTACGGGAAAGTGAGGTCGAACCAGTACTGAGCCTGACCATCCTCGACCTTGAAGGACGAGTAGGAGGACCTCTTCGGGAGGATCGAGAGAGCCTCCCGAACGATGCGCTTGTCTTCCTCGGGACCGGCCGCGACGCGACCGAGAGCCTTCTCTCGCCGCTCTTGGGCTTGCTGGGGAGTGAGACCGATCGCCTTCGCTGCCTGACGGATCGCCTCTGACCAGGTCTTCCCGTAGTAGCCTTCGACCCCGAGCCCGCCCGCCGAACTGGCGCGAGTGACTCCGCGTCGAGACTTCCAGATCGAAGCTGTCCACTCCGGTCCGAGGAGGATCTTCACGAGCTTGTCGACGGTTCGAGCCGACTGGCGATCGAGGATCGCCTCTTCGGCCTCAGCAGCAGCCTTCGCCAACAACGGCAGAAGATGCTCCCGAAGCTCGGGCTTCTCGTGGGCGAGTCGGATCGTGGCTGAGCGGAGGGATGCCATCTCCCTGAACCGGAAATAGCTATCCCACCGACCGGGCTCGGATCTCGGTGGAACTGATGTCCCAAGATCCCGGAAGGCGAGTCCAAACGCTGAGCGCCTCCAAAGACACGAGACCCGACGGGGCCAGCTCTTTCGAGCGCTTCTGGGAGACCTCGTCGATCGTGAGGAGCTTCCCGTCCACGATCCGGTTGGCGACGTAGAACCGACACCCGAGCTTCGAGAACTCGGTGATCATGTCCAGAACGCCGTCTCGACCCTCCCCGTACCACTTCGGATCGAGCATCCGATCCATCGCGTCCGTTCCGATCACGAAACCCGCGCCGGGGTACTTCCGAGCCTTGTCGAGGTAGAGCGCGTCGTCGTACCCGAAGAGGAGGTCCTTCCCCCGGAACTGAGGGATTCGAGCGAGAGCCTCCGACACCGAGATCGTCTCCTTATGAGGAGGCTTCATCGTGATGTAGTAGGTCGCCCGGAGACCCGAGACCTTCTCCGCCGCCTCGGCCATCCCGAAGTGGCCAAAGTGAACCGGGTTGAACGCCCCCGGCACCAGAAGAAGCCCCCTCCCGTCCTTCGGGGCTTCCGTCCGAGTCCCGTCGGCTCGGAAGTAGGGGAGGCTCAGGAAGGGGTGGAGGTCTTGCGTCACGTGGACGGCTCCGCCCTGATAGATCTCCGCATCCAGGGGCTTCCCGGTGTAGGAGAGCTTCGCGGCAGACATGATCATGTCCATCGCGAGATGTACCACGAACTCCTCGTCCTTCTGACGAGCTTCGTACCCCACCCCTTTCCGGATGATGACGGAAGTGTGGAAGGCCGGCTCGTCCTTCGTACGGACGGCCACGCATACGCGATGGTCCCCTCGGTGTTCCCGAGTCCCGGCCACCGAAGCCGTGATCCCGACTCCGATCGGAGCCCCAGCCCGCTTCGAAGAGAGAGCCTTCATGTACGAGACCGAGGCCATGTCCACCGCAACGGACTCGGCGACGTACTTCTCCGGGCGGTACCCAAGGAACTCCGCGGTCGCGTCCTGATCGTACGGGAAGGACCCTCCGACCAGCACGGAGGAGATTCCGGGGACCGCCCACAACAGGGCCTGGAGGCTCGCCCCGGCCCCCGTAGCGGCGACGTAGAGCCGCGTAGGAGGTCCCGCGATCAACCGCTCGATCGCCTCACGTTCAGCGAGCGTAGGCACGAAGCGGCTCCAGTGCGTTCGCCCGGACGACGTCCAGCATGATGCCGGAGCCGACCTGCTTCCCGTTCTCGTAGACGACGTGGAGGAGGGATGGGGCGTCCGACGAGCCCTCGGGGACGGTCATCGGCCCCGTCGGTCCCATCACGAGATCGAGACGGCCGCGCTTCGAGCGCTTCCCCGGATCCGTGACCGGGTCCTTGTAGACGTCGACCCACTTCCCGTCGATCAGACCCGACGAGCACTTGAAGGCGAACTTCTGGGTGTCGCGATCGACCTTCTGGAGAAGAGCCCCGCCCATCCCGAATCCGACGTTCGAGGCCGAGAACTGCTTCGACTCCGCCTCGTCGAGGATCTCCCCGATCGAGTTGTAGTTGATCCCGTCGCCCTGGATGATGCCGTAGTAGGCCGGAAGGACCTTGTAGCCCTTCTTGTTCTTCACGAGCGTCAGCTTCTTGTCGAGGAGCTGGAGGCAGGTACGGACGACCTCCGGCGGAATCCCCGAGTCCGGACGGATCACCATCTTCGCTCCCGAGCGCGCGACGTCGGCATGGAGAAGATCGCCCCAGAGGTTCTCCACGACGTTGTAGAGGTCGTACGAGTCCGAGACGCAGGCGACGATCGTCCCCGGCTTCGCGAACTGCTTGATCATGTTCCGGTACGCCTCGACCTCCATCTCCCGCCCCCAGGACGTGATCGTGGAGTGTTCGGAGGCCGGAATCGAGAACGCGGCCATTCCCTCGGGAGTCCCGTAGTAATGGTTCGCGTAGCGAATCCCCTCGATCGTGTCGGAGCCCTTGAAGTTCACGAGGTGGCTCATCCCGCCGATCCCTGCGCTCTCTCGCGAAGAGACGCCGCGCGAACCGAAGTCATGTAGCTTGAAGTCGATCTCCCCGAGCGGGTCGTCCGACGACTTCAGGAGGTGACGGAAGATCTCCGCCTTGCAGTGCCAAGAGAGCGTCGAGACCGTGATCGGGTACCAGAGACGCATCAGCATCGTCTCCAGCCATCCGACGACCCAGAAGGTCTCCGGGTCGGTGCTCTCGACCGTCACGAGAACGTTGTTCACGGGAACGACCGTTCCTTCGCGAACAGCCTTGATCCGAACAGGGAAGTAGCCGAGGTCTCGGATCCGCTCCATCCCCTTCCTCGGGAACGGGACGCCGTGAAGACGACAGAACGTGTCCATCTCGTCGATGTCGGCCGTCGTGACGAGGGCCTGGAGGTACCGAACGATCAGGTACTGGAGACCGAAGAAGACCGTCCGATCGAACATCCCTCCTCGCGACTCCAGATACGAGTACATCCCCGTCATCTTGGGCGGGTACTGGAGGAAGTGGGAGGTCTTGTAGCTGTCGACGTCGCCGATCGGATTTTCGCGGAGGGGTTCGCTCATGTTCTTGGTCCTGTTACTCTTCGGAGGTCGTGTGGAGGGCGTACCCGTCCGACACGTGGTCGAACAGTCGCTTGTTGTAGTCGTAGAAGCTGTTGGAAGGGTCGAGGAGATCCTTCCACTCGATCCACTTCACCGAGAGACCCGCTTCCTTCGAGAACGGCTCCCCCTCGAACTCCGCGAGGTAGGTGATGGAGTCGTAGGTGACCTCGCCGGGACAGAGTCCGCGGAAGATCTTGCGGAGAGTTGTCACAACGACCCCCGTCTCCTCTTGGACCTCTCGGACGATGGCGTCCTCCGGACTTTCGCCCGTCTCCACCTTCCCGCCCGGGAGACCCATGTCCTCGGGCTTTCCTCGACGGGACACCCCGAGGATGAAGCCGTCCTCACGAACGAGGAGGGCGCAGACTGCGAGCGGAACAGCGGGGAGGATCTGGTGGGTGGTCATTCTGTCCGAGGTAACGACCGAGAGAAGGGTCGCTACACTCCTTACGCCCACTCGGGGCGAGCGATAACGCTCGATCGAGGCGCCGACGTCGCGGTTGCAAATTTTTCGTAACCTTTCTCGATCGATCGACTTCGGAAGGATTTTCGGACACTTCCGAGCCAAAAATCGAATTCCAAAATTCGCTGCTGTAGTAGGCCCGGAATTAGCTAGCGGTAGGGGCTCCTGGGCTTAGATAGGCCCAGTTCCGGAGTTCCCCCCTGGACCTCTTGGTTAAGACCCTACTCACAAAGGACTATCCATGACCCTCGATTCCGCTCGTGTGTCCCACCCCTCGACCAACGACCAGAACGTCTCCACCCCCGCTCCGGTGAAGACGAGACCGCGGTCGAGGGAAGCGAAGACGCTCTCGTACCTGAAGAGGCTCCACTCTCTCCAGGCGTCCTCCCACGACGTCGCCCGCTACCTCGATCTTCCGAGCCCCTGGGGCCCGGCTCAGGCGGTCGCTTCTCTGGAGAAGCTGATCCGCGAGAAGAAGGTGAAGAAGGTGAAGTCGGGCGGAGAGACGAGATACCTCGCTCGCTGATCCATTCGTCCGAGGGGGGCTACAACCTGAGTCCGGGGATCGCCCAGTCTAGCCATCTCCGGACAAAGAAGACGGGAACGCATACCTCGTCCCCGTACCCGCCGCCGGGTCCTACGACCAGACACCTCACCCCATACAGGTCTATGTACGTCCCGGTCGGGATAGGGATCTCGTGGAGCGTCGTCGCGGCGTACCACCTTGCCGTTTCGTCATCCATCCAAGAACGCCTTCAGCCTCGCGAGGAAGCCTCGGTCCACTCCCGGCAGGTGTGAGCGGCAAGCTCGTCCGTAAGGTTGAGGCTTCTTCGGTAGAATGGGGGCGTTGTCTTCGGTCTTCGAGAGCTTCTTCGGCTTCTCTTTTTCGACCGGCGTGTGCCAGGCGATCTCGGCGTCGGCCCCACAGCAACAATGCTGGTCCGCCAAGAAGTCGGGATCCTTCGTGATGATCAGAGAGGAAGACCCCTCGCCCGAGCGCCTCTGCTCGACCGTCCCGGTTTCCGGGTACGGTTCCGCCTGACGTCGGGCGAGGTCCTCAGCGTCTTTCTCCCAGGTCGAGGGATCTCCGAGGCGCGAAAGAGCTTCCTCTCGCGAGATCTTCCTTCCCTCCAGGTTGGGATCGAGCGGCTTCGTCATACGACGAAGTTACGCCCTCACTGACCTTCGGGCGAAGGAACCGACCGTCCCTCGACGGTCGGACCCGAGACGGCTCCCGTCACCGGATCTCGGTTCAGGAAGAAAGTCGGCCGACCTTCCATATCGATGAAAGCGATCCAGGTCCGGTCTTCGGGCTCGATCCAGCCCTGCCAACCGCCGACCGCCACAGGATCCGAGTATCTCTTCACGATGATGTTGTTCACGGGGATCTCCTAGTTGTGAGGAAGATCCACGAACATCCATCGTGGGTCGCTCGAACTGTACCCGCCTAGTCGGGCCTCTTCAAGTAGTAACGCCTGTGAACCCCGACCCCGTCAGAGGCGAGAATCTCCCCGCGCTTCCGAAGCCTCTCCAAGGACTCCGCGCAGAGCTTCCACCCCCAGACGCACTCCTTCCAGGAAGGTTGCTGGTCGAAGCTCAGGTACGGGTAGCTCTGGAGACACTTCAAGACGGACCGGTCGATGATTCGATCGACGGCTTCCGTCGCCTGCTCTCGCGTCAAGGGACCTCCGGGAAACTTCGGTTGTACAGCTCCAAGGCCTGAGTGAGGAGACGCTGCTTCCAGGACAAGTCGTCCTCGTCGGGAGCCTCCGCGGCGGCCTCGATCGCGGTCCGATTTGCGACGACCCAATTGAGAACGGCCTGGTACTTCGCCGCCCTCTCGGTCTGAATCAATCGAGCCGCGCGTTGGGTCCAGTGACGACTGCTCATGGCCTAGAAGGCCATTACGCCTTGAGGTCAGTAGCCGATCGCAGCGCGACGATTCGTGAAGAACGTCGACTGACCCGAGGTCGTGAGGTGGAGCCCGTCCCCGGCGAGATCACCGGTCGAGTACATCGACGCCCCGCTGATGATGGTGACGTTGACTCTCCCCACGGAGGCCACGGCGTTCGTCTGAGCCGTCACGAACTGAGCGAAGGTCTGGCCCAACCCGTTCGTCGAGATGTCCGTACGGGGACCGAGGGTCTGTACGAAGACGTGGGTGAAGTAGGGCGCGACGAGCGTCAGAAGCTGGGTGAGGGCTGTCTGGTAGTCGGAGACGAGAGCCCACTGAGAGAGGCCGAAGTCATTCGTTCAGATCTGGATCAGAAGCTCGTTCGTCACGGTCCCATCCGCGAGCGCGATCAACGCGTTCGCCATGGCGGTAACGGACGGGTATCGGATCGTGCTCAGCGTCTTCAGCGAGTAGATACCCGCCGTCATCTCAGTCGTACGACCCGGGTAGGCATCGCGCGTGAGCATCGAAACGCCGTCGTTCTGGAAGAAGGCGGGGCTCGGGGATGCGTTCTGGCCGAGGTTGATCGAGTCGCCGATCTCGATGAGACGACGCGTCGGGGTACCCGGAGGCGCGAAGGTCATCGTGCGAGTCGGAGGAAGCCAGATCTGGGAAAGGTAGTTGCCCGCGTTCGGCGAAGGCGCTCGGTAGCTCTGGGGGCCGACTTCCAACTCGACCGTCTTCACAGTCCCGCCGGTTCCGAGTGAGATCAGGGGGTAGGCGATCGTCCCCACGTCCACGACGTTCTTCGATCCGCCGTTGATGCGGTAGGCGATCGTGTACTGGATCGTCGTGGTGACTGCGACGGTGAGAAGCTGGAACTCCTCGGCGTCGGTCGTGAAGAGAAGACGTGCGTACGAAGACGGGGCCTCGTACAGACCGGGGACCACGGTAGTCGGCTCCGTATCCACGTAGGGGACGCCGACGAGGAGCTGCTCGGTCGTACCGCTCGCCGCAGCGAGAAGCTGGGAGAGCTGAAGCTCGTCGGCGTCGCTCAGCTCCGCCGGGAACAGGACGATGAACCGAACGGTCATCGCCGCGAAGGTTCCGGCCGAAGCGTTCACGCCTCCGAGAGCTACCGGCGTCGAGGGAACCACCAACCCGGCGACGCTCGTAGAGCCCCCGAGAAGGGACCCGAAGAGATCCGTTCCGTTCAGACGCTGGGGACGTACTGCGTTCACCCCGTTCGCGAACGTGCAGCGAGCGCTGTAGATACCCCAGCCATCGCTGTACTTCGCGCTCTGGTACTCGTTGATGTTCGGACCGGTCTTCACCGCGATTGCGCCGACGTGAAGGCTGTTGCGGCAGTAGAGACCGATGTAGTCGGTCGTACTACCCGCGTTCACCATGTACGACTCGATACCGCCGCCGGTCGCCTTCCCGACCATCACCATCGTGTAGCCGGCCGCGCTCGCGAAGAACCCGGTGGACCCCAACATCTTGTTGGCCACCCCGTCGAAGACCATGTTCGACCCGACGAGAGTCGGTCGAGCCGTCGTCCCGGTTCCTGCGGTGAACGCGGATCCTCCGGTACGAGGCGTCCACGACGTACACCTCTGGCCGGTCTCGAAGACCGTGCCGAACAAGGAGTCGAGTAGGATTCCGGACCGCGCCGAAACGAAGGCCGTGAGAGGGCCAATCGTGTTCTGAGCGGCCCTACCCGCGGCGAGGCCAGGACGGAACGCCATCGTTCAGCTCACTGGCGTGACGAGGACGATCTTGTTCGGGACGTCGATTCGAACGAGCCACGACCCCGCGGCAGCGTTCGCGCTCCCGAAGAGCGTGTAGTCGGAGTTGAGACCACCTGGGGTCGTCCAACCGGCCGAACCGCCTGAAGTGACGTCGATCGTGATCCCGAAAGCGGCGGTGTTCGTCTTCATAACCGTGAAGGCCATCGAAGACGGAGCCACTCTCGCGTCGATCTTCCGAGTCGCCGTCGGGGTGAACTGGACGATCGGCTCGTTTGCGTTGAAGATCGCGAGAGCCGAGTAGTCCGCGTCATGAGCCGCAGGCGGGTTCGCAATCGAAGTCGCGTTCGCCGCGACGTCCGAAGTCCCGAGAGCGCCGATCGCGTCCCGAGCGCTCTGCTGAGTAGCTCCGATAGCCTGGAAGAGTTTTCGGGGGGATGCCATACCCCCTACGGACCCTTATAGGCTAGCCAACCTGTCAGAGATTGGGATCCGACTTCGTCCGCGCGCGAAGAAGACGCCGCGCCATGTGACGAGACAAGGTGTCCCCGATCTGGGCCGTCTTGTCCCCGAACTTGTACGGGGGTGGGTGGCGCTCCATGTCCTGGACGATCTTCTCCATCGTCCCGAACGGAACCTCGTCTCTCAGGAGCTGCCAGATCAGGGAGGCGACCTGGTCCTCTACCTGCCTCATCGTGACGTTGGCGACTGCGATCGCCACATCTTTCGCTACTCGGGCCGCCACCGCAGCCCGGATACTTTTCGAACGGGCTTTCCTCGAACGAGTCTTCTTCATGGACAACCCTACCTCGCGGAAAGAGCTTCCTGGTAGAGCATCTCGCCCTCCCAGACCTTCGTCTGATTCCGGTTCCAGGAGACGTCGCCCGTCTCTCCGACGCGGAAGACACAGGCCCAGCAGTTCCGGTTGTTCTTGTCGAAGATGTAACCAGGAGCCTCGACCGCCGAAGCGTGTAGCTCCTGATGGAACTTACCCTCCCAGGTCTTCTCCGCAGGAGCCTTCGAAGCCCCGAGAAGGAAGCGGTTGTTGAGACCGATGATCCGGGGAAAGTCCCGATCGGCCGTCAGGACTTCGGCTTTCCCGGTGTTCGGATCTACCCAGCGAGCGGCGCACAAACCGCACTCGCACCGGGTCCACCGTTCCAGGAGCCCGCGGATGTCTCCGCAGCGAGTGCAGTAGAGGAGCTTCAAGGATCTCCCTCTCGCCACTCCGCCTTCACCCCGGCCTGGAACGAACTCCCCTGAATGTTGAGGTTCGTATGGAGAGGCAGGACGATAGAATCGGTGAAGAAGTAGGTCCCAGGAGCGAGTTGGACCGTGTCTCCGGAACGAGTGGCCTTCAGAGCCCCGTTCAAGGTACGGAAAGGCCTCTTCAGAGACCCTCGACGACCGGTCGAGTCATCCCCACGCGGGTCGGCCCAACACGTCTGAGGCCTACGGAGGTAGACCCATAGAGCGTAGAAGGTGTAGAAGACCCCAGCCAGACAGAGCGAGAGAGCGATGAGAAGTCCGCTCATCGCAGCTGGGACCAACCGCGAAGGTTGACTCCCCTAGACCAACCCGGAGTCGGGTAGAGACGCGGACGCCCCATGACTCCCTGACGCTTCGAAGGCGGATTCATCGGGATCACCGGTCCGTGGGCGTTCACCGGCGTCGACCCGCAAGAGCGGCAGGTCGGGGTCGGGGGATAGATCCCATACCAGACCTCCGGAACGCAGACCTGACCGCCGCAGTTCCCGCACGTGCCTCTCAGATGTACGCCCATGACCAACTCGCTTTCTCGGGCCTAGCCCTACCTCGACTTTACGCCCGAGCACGACTACTCGTCGATCCTCAAGGGGACCTTCGCCGAGACAATCGTCCCCAGAGGCCAGTGCTTCGGGTTCAATCTCAGAGCCTCCCCCGGCTCGAACCCGGCCTCCTCCTCCAAGTCCCCAGCGGCGCCCTCCCAGCGGCGCTCGCCGGTATCCTCGTCCTCGACGAGAGTGAACTCCCCACCGTTCTCGTAGGAGACCTTCTTGGGTCCCATCAGATACGGTGCTCCAGGAACTTCACCCTGATCTCCAGCTTCGCTGAACAGTCGGGGCACGAGACGGTCGCATGAGTGGGGTCGATCTCGAAAGCCTTCTTCGGCTCGTCGCTCTTCAGGTCAGTCACGTCGATCAAGGACTCAACGCGAACCTTCTTCTGAAAGAAGTTGTGTTCGCCGTCGAACCAAGCGACGTGGGCGGTACGACAGTCCACTTCCTCGACCGTCATCACGGGTCCGCCGCTCTTCAACTGAACCTGATTGCCAGAAGTGATTTCGCTCATGAGGAACCTCCGGCGGGACTCTACCTTCCGCCCATCGTAGAAAATCGCCTCGCTTGAGTGATTATAGAGTCTCCGAAGGATATGGTGCCCCCTCGAAAACTCTTTCAAGCTATCGGCGCCACCCAGCAGAGCGCGCGAGACGCGATCGCCGCCATCGCGGCCTCCGACGTCGGTGGAAGCGCTCCTGGTCCCTGGGCCTCGGTCCTTTACGTCGACCAGGTTCGAGGAAACAACACCACCGCTCAGCGAGGGAACGAGAATTTCCCGTTCGCGACGATTCAGGCAGCACTCAACGCGATGCAAACCGACGACACGGTCATGCTCGCACCCCAGCTCTTCACGATCACCGCAACGCTCACGGTGCCGGCGACGGTCGTGCGCGGCAGTATCTGCGGAGTCGGGCCATCCGGCGATTACGGCAACCCAGCAACGAGCGGTCCACTGACTAAGCTCGTATCTACTACGACCGATCTTTGGAACTTCGGCGCGAATCTCGGCTTGACACAATGGGTCATGTCAAACTTCTCGATGCGCACAACCCTCGCGGGCTCTTCGTGCATCCTCGCCGACGGATCGTCATACGCAAAGGCGACGTTCTTCGGTGCCGGCGGCGGCCTGACCTTGCGGAGCATGGTGCTCCGCAGCGCCAACGGCGCAAACGTGATGAACGTGAAGTATGCCGTCGGCGTCCAGCTCTTCGACGTTTGGAACACGGGCGGGAACTACTTGTTCACTACCGGAGCGGCGGTGACACTCGACCAGTTCCGCGGGACAGGAACGACAGTCACCACGACCAACGACTCGTCTGACCCGCTAGCGATAAGCAACCAATACGCACTACAGATCCAGAACGGTACTCACATCGGCACGAGCGCATTCGGCACTGGTGTCGTCATCGGCGGACAGACGAGCCTCAATCAGGACGAGACCTCGATCATCGGTGTTCTGAGTGGCTCTTCACTCTCCGTAGTCGGCTCGGGCAAGCCCGCTTGTGTCTGCGACGGTTGGATCGGCTCGATCGACTTCGCGAGCGCGGGCAAGGAGATCCCCGACACCGCGCTAGTGCTCTCGTTCATCTTCCAGGGCGCGCGCCTTTACCAGAACGGTTTCACCACCATTACACCTGGCGTGTTCAAGGCGAAGGTTGGTGGTTCGGCCGTGAACTTCCAGTCAATGAATATTGACTCTACGACCACAGTGCCTGGCGCTACAATCACGGCGGACGCAGCGATTCACATCACAGGACGCGGCGCTCGCTGGCCGAACGTCACGCTCGCGACGCCCGGTACAACGGGCGACATCATCCCGCCGATCCTCGCTGGCGTGATCGACCTCTCGGCTGGCGGTGCCGTGGCGAAGACGTGGGTTCAGCTCGGTATCCCCGGGCTGATCCGTGTCGGCGCCGCTCCAAACGAAGCGTTCCTCACGCCGAACATCCGCGGGGCTGACGCCGCAATCACCGTGAAGTCAACCACTGGACTCACTTTCGATTCGGCAGCGGTCGCGAACAACGCCTGCAACTGGCAGGCCATCTGGAACTGAGGAACTCTTCCTAGGGCCAGGTCGAGATCGCTCCAGCGTTGATCGCCAAGTGGAGCACGTTGTCCGCGAGGATCAATAACCACCCCGCTAGCCAGTCGGGCTTATCCTTCTTGTACCCGTGCCAGGCGGCCTCTCCCCACGGATACCGGTACGTGGCGGGAGCGATCTGGTTCTTCGCCCACACGAGGTACCGAGCGAGTCGGTAGCGGTCGATCAAGGCGTGGGTGATGCAGATCACTGCGAGCGCGATCGGAGACCGTGTCACGAGTAGGAAGGGGAGCGAGTAGACGACCGCATGCCAGAAGGCGACGAGAAGGCTCTTCGTCTTCTCCGAGGCCATGTGGTCCGTCTGGAGGAGATAGTCGCCCGTTCCGTGACAGATCAGAACCCAGAGTCCTAGCATCCACTACGGTACCGAGATCACTCCCACCTCACCCGACCCGGAACAGAAGGGACCCAGACCGGAAGGCCGTACGAGAGCCGGTTCTGGTCGACGTGGTAGTTGTTGACCCACTGGTAGATAGGCTTGTCGAGCCCGCCTCTCTCGTACACCTTCCCCATCGACTTGAACGCCCCTCGGAACAGTCTCTTGAAGACGCCTTCGGCGTCCACCTTGTTCTGCTCTTCTTCCCCAGATACGTTGAAGAGAAGACGGTTCCGGACGCCTGTCTTCGGGCAGACGAAGTGCCACTCGCCCTCCACCCAATAGTCGCCCTCGGTACATCCGGATGGGCTCACATACCAATGGGTCGCGATCGCGTCGAGAGATCCGACCTGGTGGTGGCCGTAACAGGACATGCACCGAATCGTCTTCTGACTCGGGTCCGCCTTCGGGTCGCTCATACGAGGGAGACCTCCTTCGAGGTCTCGAAGGCCTCGTCGAATCCGGCCGAGTCATTCACCACGACCCAGAAGCCGGTTCGAAGGGTCGGACCGTCGGCCTCGCAGTTGTAGCAGTCCGCCCCGGCCCCGAAGCGTCTCGTATCAGCTCCGGAACACCAGGCGATCAGGGACTCCTTGAAGTGGGAGAACACGATCTTCCCCTCGTGGACGCACCACCAGGCGCCGATGTGGATGTCGGCATGGTAGATCGAGGAGCAGTCGTTCGGCCCCCTCCACCACACCTGGACTCCTTCGACGTTCTCGGTCATGCGCGTCTCCTTCTCCGAGAGATCTCCCGTTCGATCCGCTTCAGGTACTTCTGGTTGCCGTAGTAGACCTCCTCCAGCTCAGAGAGACTGAGCGTCTTCCACATCAGGAACTGGAAGACCTTCTCTCGGGTGTCGGCGGGATTCCGCCCGAGACGAAGGAGGTCTCTCGCGATAGTAGCCGGCTCGGTCAACGAGGGATCGTGAGGAGGGTCGTACCTACGCGGACGAATCGGACGCTCGGTCTTCTTGGGTCTCTCCATCCGAACTACCTCTCACATCCCAGGCTCTCCGGTCGGAACTCGACTACGTGAGGACGAACCTCGCACGTATGAGTCGACCAACACACGAAGTAGCCGACCTCGAAGAAGAGCGAAGCAGTCAGAAAGAACAAGACGAGCTTCCATCTCTCGAAGGCGATCGCCCACCTCTCCTGGAGCGTGGGAGAGACGGCCCGCGTCGGAGCCCCTTCGAGAACCGAAGTGGTTCGTAGATCTGATTCCCAATACTCTCGGTCCATGGCTACCCGTTCCGGAAAGGACAAGAAGGGGGAGGAGCCTCGGACGAGTCGACGGAGAAGCCCCCACCCACGGGATGGTCGCAGCGGCTCTTAGACGTCCGGTCGGGGTACTGGACTGTATCACAGAAGTAGCACTGGTCGCAAGTCCCCGGGACTACGACGGGGAGCTTACTCGTGTCGATCCCGAAGTCCTCGGCGGTTTCCCGCGACATCAGGATGAAGTCCCCTCGGAGGCGGTTCTGGTTGAGGAGCTTCCTCAGCTTCACGAAGCTCATGGACGACCTTACGCCTCAGCGACCCCACACGATCGAGCCGATCAATCCCCGCCGGCCGGTGACTTGGTTGTTTCCATGGACCTCGACCGAAGGAGGGACGTTCTCCGACCCGCCGCCATACGACGAGACGCCCCCGTAACCCCTCATGCTCATCTCGGCCTGGACGTCCTGCATGTAGACGCCTTCCGGGGCGGAGAGGGTGCCTCCCTCTCGTTCGAGGCGATCGACCAGGTTGGAGGCCTCTTGGACCTGTTGAACTCGGGTCTTCATGGGGACCTCTCTTCGCCTCGGAGACCGGAGGCGATCAGCTTCTGATAGGCCAAAACCTCTTCTACGTTCTCGTAAGAGAGATCGAGCCCGTACTCCCCCGGAGGAGCGAAGTCCACGAACTCGGACCCTCGATACATCCGATCGAACGAGCGCGACTGCTTCGCATTCTTCAATCGGATCTTCCCGCTTTCGAAGTCGTTGGCCAACTCCCTCAGCAAGGAAACGATCATTTCTTTGGTCTTCGGTTCGGCGGGATCGCTCATAACCTACACTACCGAGGGGCCCCTAGTCCGTCCGACGGGCGAACATCTCGGTACACTTTTCCGAGTTGCACCCCTCCGCCTGGCACCCGAGATTGTGGGCGCTGAAATCGTGATCCTGGCAGGAGTGGCCGCACTCGCAGATCTTGTCCTCGGACTCGGGATGGAACACCGGGATCCCGCACTTGCAGATCACCTTACTCCAGTCGTAGGGCTCCAAAGGCTTGGGTTGGATCTCCACCTTGATCTCGTACGTCCCCGGTTCGACCCCGGCGCTCTCCGGAAGAACGAGTACGACTCGACTCGCCACTACCCGAGGAAACTCACCTACGTTCGCTCGTAGCGCCTCGAACAGCTTACGGGACTTCGGCATGAGAGGGTTACTCCTCGCGCTCCGACCAGATCACGTAGGGACCCTGTCCGCTCGACTGTAGGACCACCCACCCTAGCCTCGGGGCATGGGCGAGCCCCGTCGGGACGCCCGACTCCGACTCAGCGCGAGCGAGCGCTACGGCGTCCGGAGGTGCCCCACAGGAGTTCCACCGCTCGGGCGGGACGAGGGACTCTTCGAGGTCGGTCATGGAACCAGCCTCAATCTCCGCTTCCGGACGTGTCTCGTAGATTCGTCGGGGCCTGAACGACGATTCCAATCCTCTTGAGGAGAGTTCGAGATCGGTCCTCTGGCTCCGCATCGAAGGCATTCCACCTGACGGTTGCCCACTACGTCATGAGCGAGTCCCAGCTTCATGTCGTCATCCACTTGTCCGCAGAAAGGACAAGCCGCTAGGGAAAGGGTCTTCAACCGACGAAGAGCCTTCGCTTCCTCCCGAGTAGGGTGACGGTCAGCCACGGGAGACCTTTACGCCCGAGCTACTGGGCGTACTCACCTACGCTCACCAGGGCGAGGCCTACGAGCCCCAAGGCGACCCCGAACCAGCTGAGAGGGGAAAGCCGTTCCCCGAAGAACCAGGCCCCCGCGAGCGCCCCGAGGACGTACGTCAGGACCCCGTAGACCGCGACCATCTTCGTGAGCGAAGCTCCTCGTTGGCCGAGAAGGACGGCCCAGGCCGCTCCGCAGATCCCATACACGAAGAACGCGACCCAGGGCCGGGAGGCGCGAGCCGAGACGTCCGCAATCATGTTGAAGAGAACGAGGACGACGACGTAGGCGGGCCAGTACCTCATTCAGTCCTTCAGAGCGTTCAAGACGCGGGAGATCTGCCACTTCGAGTGATCGGCGTCCGGGTACTCCTGGATCATGTGATCCAACATGAGGCGGAGCGCTTCCCGTTCTTTCGGATCCGCCCGGCACAGCGCGACCATCGTCTCGTCACTCACCTTCGTGAGAGAGTCCGGAGAGAACTCGGCACTCTTCCGCTTCATTCGAGTCACCGGGCCGCCGCCCGGAGACAATGCTCTACGAAGTCGGAAGGCGGGCGAACGGCGTGCTTCTCGATGTAGTGGGCGAAGCCCTCGGGCCAGACGTAGGAGTCGTCGGTGAGGTCGGCCGAACCGTTCCGTACGCCGCACATCCTACAGTCCGACCATCCTCGGTACTGAGAAGCCGTCTTCCCGCCCCGGACGTAGCTGAGGACGATCTCCCGTTCCGAGGCGTCCCAAGTCGGGTCTACGCTCGTCTCTACGGCCGGAAGGTCCATCTCCCCCGAGCCCTCGTAGATCCCCCACGAGGCCGGTACGGGCTTCCAGAAGCCGACCTTCGGTAGGCTCGCGAGTCTCTCGTTCCGCGCTCGGATCTTCGCGATCTCCGCGTCGGCCGGGAGCGCGTACTGATCCAACCCCCCTCGGGTCATCCTGATCACGCTCGCTTGCCTACCCACCAGAAGCGGGAGGAGAAACGGACGAAGCTCGGGCTTCGAGTGAGCCAGCCGGATCGTCTTCGATCGGAGATCGGTCATCTAACCCAGAGAGCCGATAGGAGCCTCAGCGGTCGGTATCAAACCGAGTCGGTTCAGCGCCGTCAAGTAGTCCCGTTCGGACAGTCCAAGCCACTCCTGCAAAGAAATGAACGCGCTGGAAGGCTCGTTGAACCAGTCGTCCACGGCGTCCTCGATCTCCCAGAAACGATAGAGGCTGAACGCCCCGGCCTTGTGCACAAGCATTTCGCTACCTCATAGGGAGTGGGCTACAGGCCGAGCTTCGTCAACCGCTCTTCCGGAACGCCTGAAACGTCGAGGATGCCCCATACCGCCGCGGGACGAACACCACCGTCCGGCATGGAGGCGACCGCCCCGAGTCCCCCGAGGAAGCGCATCTGGAACTCCTGGCCCAGGTAGTCCCACTTGACCGGGACGGCGCTAACCTGCGAAGGAAAGTCGCTTGGATTCGGACCGCTCATGCCGGGACTACGTCGCTCCGGCTTGGACTCGTTCCTCATTCTCGCGAGCAACGCCGCGAGACGCTCTCCTTCGAGCATCCAGTTGCGCTTGAGGCCCACCTTGTAATCTCGCAGGAAGGGATAGAAGACCGCGACCCATCCGTTGACGAACGGGCCTCCGCTACCACCCCCCTCGGCGTAGAAGGAGCGCCAGAACTTGACGTCGATCGAGCCCGTCGCGGTCTCCACGAGCTTCTTGCAGACGCTCTGCAGCGGATCGAGCCACCAGGCGAGGTCTCCGAACTCCCGGAGGTTCTCGACGCGAGTGAGGATCGACTCCCAATCGCCCACCTCGCCTTCGAGGGTGATCTTCGGGAAGCCGCACATGGTCGTCATCCCGTAGTCGAAGTATTTCGACATCGCATCCATGAGGATGATCTCGCTGCAAGCCTTCTCCACGACCCCCGTCGTCGAGAAGTCGCACACGAGCAGGTCGCGCTTCTTACCGATGTACCCCTCGATCTGCCGAGAGAAGTCACCGAAGAGACGCGTCCAGTCGTTGGAAGGAGACCCCTTCACGAAGTCGTGAGCCTCGACCTCGATGAACTGCTTACCCTCGAACTTCACGAACTGGTCTCGAAGCTCCTCCGCGTTCATCTTCACGTGCTGTGCGAAGCCGTGGGCGATCGCCATCCAGACGTGATCCGGCGAGAGACTCAGGGGAAGATGCAGGTTGTACGCGGCACCGACCGCTCCGATCAGAGCGCTGGACGAAGACCAGCGATGTACGAGGAGATCCGATGCCCCCTCGACCCTCACGGTCGGTCGCTCCAGATCCGGACTCCGAAGCTCCGTAACTCTTCCGAGTCGGAGCCCGCCTTGAGGACGACCCTGGGTCTCGTACGTCTCCCGGAGCTTCGCCGCGTACGGGACGATCTCCAAGCGACTGAGATCGTCCGGTTTCACGTCATCGAGTCGAAAGCTTTGAACCATAGCTCAAGCCTTACGCCTCAGGGAGCGCCTCTATGTGGAGGTCGATACTCTCCGTGAGGTAGAGGCATTCCGAGACGTCCCACCCTCGCTCCGCCATGACGCGGTCGGCATGAGCCCGGTCGGATACGACCACGACCTTGATCTGCTCGCCCTTTCTCCAGACAAGAGCACCTACGCGAGGAGACGTGTTCATGGCGAAGGCTGGGCCTGAGGTCACGAAGGACTTACGCCTCAGGGAGCGCCTCAGGTCCTACAAGGCCCCGCCTCTGGAGGTCCCTCATCCGTTCTGTCATGATTCGGTCGGCCATCCGAGGATCGACCCCGCGCGAGGCGAGGACAAAGAACAGGGAACGGACCTTCAACATCTCGTCCGACGCCTCGTCCTTACACTTCGCGCAGAACGGGAACCGTCCGTAGACGACGTCCAGTTCCTCAGTCGGAGTCGAACAAGCACGGCAGGGGTTCACAGCAGAGAGAACCATCTGGGGACGGTAGCCTATTACGCTCCGAGACACGACGGAAAGCGAAGAGCCCCGATCCTTTCGGACCGAGGCTCCATTCACCATCCGCAGGACGAATCCTACGAATCGCCCACGATCATCGCGTGATCTGAAGACGAGCCAGGCCGCGGGGGTTGTAGGCCCCAATGCCAAGGTTCTCGAAGACAGAGAAGCCGATCGTGCGCGCCTTCGGGTCGTCCGCCGAGAGGACCGTCAGCTCGGTACGGACCGGGATCCGACCGAACATCTCGGGCTCGCAGCACACGTACACCGTGCCCACCGGAACGAGGCGGCTCGTGATGACCTGGGCGCCCCAGAGGGTCGCCTGGAGGCCGGTCTTGAGCAGCGTCGCCTGGGACTCGATGTCCAGGATGTCCCGACCGAACTTGCGGATGTCCTCGTAGTCCCGCGCGTTCATGTACACGCGCGCGACCCGGAGGTCGTGGCGCTCGATGAGAGCGAAGGCGTCCGCGAGAACCGCACCGGTGATCGGAGCGACGACGGGGATGTCCGGGTTCAGCCCGCCCGGGAGCGAGTCGAAGCCGTTCACCGCGATCGCGTCCAGAACCGCGAAGACGCGCTCGTCCTCGGCAGCCTGGATCATCGCACGCGCCAGATCCTGGGCGCGCTCGATCAGATCGAAGCGACGCTCCTTGATCTGGGTGAGCGGGATCTCCGGGTTCGAGGCGATCTCGAACAGCGGGAAGATCACGCGGCGCGGCTTGGTGATGGCGAGGATGTTCTCGCCTTCCTCGCCGACCACGTACGCGGTGACGTCCGGGTCCTTGTCGTAGATCGGCAGCGCGCCGTCCGGCAGCTGCTCCACGAGGAAGGTCTTTCGACCGACGCTCATGTAGTCGCGGCGCGTACGAAGCGGCTGCGTCATGGACGCAGCGAGCTTGTTGCGACCCGAAGCGGTCTTCAGGTAGTCGCTGATGATCTTCTGCTTGACAGCGTTGTTGACGTTGATGGTCATGACTCTGGTTCTCCTGTTTCCGTCAGACGCGCTGGTCGTAGACCAACTCGGTCATGACCGAGTCGGGGACCATGAGGAGAATGCCCAGAGTCCGGGACGCCGTGTGGCCGTTCGCGACTTCGATGGCCAGGCCAGCGACATCGAGCGAAAGGATCGCACCCGCGTTGTCCACCCAGCGCGGCATCAGGTAGCCGTTCAGGGAGGCGATGAGGTCCTGACCCGGCAGGTAGGCGAGGGGATCGCCAGCTGCGAAGGGCGCGACCGCTCCGAGGAACTGCGTCTCGTAGAGACGGTTGCCGTAGGAGCCCATGCCGGAGACGTACGGGCCCTTGTTCGACGCTGCCGCCGGAAGGTTCTCGTACGCGTTTCCCGACGCGTTGTTGATGAAGCAGCCGAGGGGCTGCGTGTTGTACGCGTTCACCGTCGACACGCCCGACACGGCAACGGTCACGGGACCGCCGACGAATGCCGAACCTGCGTCGGGTCGCGTGAACGCGATCGAGCCGGAGAGTACCCCGAACACTTCAGTGAGTGCTCCGGGCGAAGTGGACACCGTGGAGGGTGTCGTGACGATCGGCGGGTTGGTCTGACGGAAGGCGTCTGCCGTGAGAACCGCAAGGGAGTTACGAACTCCGATGTAGAGGATTCTCAGAGCCGAGGAGCTTTCCGTCCAACCACCGCTCGCCTGTCCAAGCAACGACATAGGGTTTCCTAGCCTTTGCTCCCTGTCGGGAGAGTGGTGAGTGGAGGATCAAGGACCCGTTCAGACCAGCCTGTCCGGGGCGACGGAGCCTCTGGGCGCCGTCAATATAAAGCGCCGTGTATTCGGTCAAAAACGAGATCTTCTGAAGAATTCTGACGCCATTGGGGCGTACACCTGGAGAAGACCGATGAGAGAGGCGCTCGAAGGCAGTGACGAGAGGCGACAGGCGAGGATGCTTCTGCTCATCCACGCCGAGCAGGCACGAGCCCTTCACCTCTCTTTCGATGGGTGGCTGGAACGCGAACGTCAGGACCTGATAGACGCGGTGTCGACTCAGGACCTGATTTCGATCGGATCAATCATCTGGGGCTAGAAACGAAAAGGGACCGGGCCGAAGCCCAGTCCCTCCCCTAGTTCACCGATCGGTTCGGATCAGCCGCCGAAGACCTTCGAGACGTCGGGGGACGTCTCCCAGAGCTTCGAGAGGTCCGCGATCTCGGCCGAAGCCGTACGCGAGTTCGAGGGAACCGAGCCGAGGGTGCGGGGACCGGTCGACGCGACGCGGGGCTGGGGCTTGACGGCGGCCTTCTTGGCCTCCTTCTTCGCCTCGTCCTCGTCGGACTTCTTCTCCTCGGCCTCGTCGTCCGCCTTCTTCTTCCCGGCGTAGCGACCACCGTAGACGGCGGCCATCTCGTTCTCGCTGAGGCCACCCATCTCCGACGGGTCCATGAGAGCCATGGGGTCCTCGCCGAAGACGTCGTCCATCATCGGGTCCTCGTCCATGCCCGAGAGCATGTCGTTGACGTTGGCCTTCTTCTCCTCGCCCTCGGCCTCGTCCTCGGACTTCTTCTCTTCCTCGGCGTCGTCGTCGGCCTTCTTGGCCTCCTTCTTCGCCTCGTCGTCGTCCGAAGCCGTCTCCTCGTCGTCGTCGGCCTTCTTGGCCTCCTTCTTCTCGGAGTCGTCCTTCTTCTCGAAGGGGGGCGCCTTCTTCCCGCCGAAGGGCTCGTCCTTCTTCGCGGACTTGGCGGCCGAAGCCTTCTTCGACTCCTCCTCCATCATCTCCGCGAGCAGGGCTTCGTCCTCGTCCTCGTCTTCCGAGGCCTTCTTGTTCTTCCCGAGGTCCGAGCCCTCGTAGTTGTAGTGGGCGGGATCGTTCTGGTTGCCCGACGGAGCAGCGCGGCGACCCGAGGCCTTCTTCGCCTCCTTCTCGGTCTCCTCGTCCTCGTCCGCCTTCTTGGCTTCCTTCTCGGTCTCCTCTTCCTCTTCCTCGGCGGCCTTCTTCGCCTTCTTCGCGAAGTGGGCGGCGAGACGGGCGTACTTCGCAGCCTTCTTCGCCGCGACCTCCGCATCGTCCTCGTCTCCGTCCTCGTCGTCGGCCTTCTTGGCCTCCTTCTTGGACTCCTCTTCCTCTTCCTCGGCCTTCTTCGAAGCCGGGACCACGACGTCCTCGTCATCGACGATCATGTCGTCGGCGAGGAGATCGTCGGCCGAGCGCTCGGGCGTGAGCGTGTAGTTCGCGTCCTTCCCGCCGAGACGGGCGAGAGCGGCGGCGATCTGACGATCACCGAGCGACATGAGGTCGAGGGCCTGGTCCTCGATCGCGTCCACGGACGCGTTCTTCGGAAGCATCGACGTCGCGATGCGGATGCACTTCGCGGCCTTCTGCGTCATCGCAGCGCGGAGCTGGCGGCTGGCCGCCTTCGACCCGCTCGGGAAGTAGTGGGCCGGATCCGTCGCCGGGTGACCCTGGGGCTCCTGCATGCCGGGGTCGGCCGGAGCGGGCGTGTTCGGGTAGGGACCCGGGTGCGGATCCTCGGCCCACGACGACGGATCGCCGTTCATGTACTTGTCCGCGTCCGGGTCGGGGCCGGGCCACGCGGGGTGGTTGGTGCCTTCGGCGTAGCCCGGGGTAGCCGGGGGTGCAGAAGCCTTGCGATCGGTCGTTCGGCGGCGCGTCATGTCAGTCTCTCCTTGTGGGCACGAGTTTCGGCGGTTCGCCGAGCGGTAGGAAGATCCGCCAACAGGGTTGCCAACCGAACCATCGTGTTGACTTCCTCGTTGGAGGGAGCGTGGCCGAGAGCTTTCTTCACGGCCTTCAAGAAATGAGCCGGTTCCCGATACAAATCTCGGGCTCCAACCTTTAGCGCAGCCCTATAGATTGAAACGGGAAGCAAAACGCCGATTTCCCGATTCAGGGTTGCAACACGGTTGATCAGTTCGACGTCCGAGGTAGACGTCGCCACCAGGGTACGGAGCGACGCCACGTAGGCGGCCCTCTTCCCGGCGAGGCGAGCCTGCTTCACGACGGTGTCATTCGGAGCGTCCGAAGGCGGCAGGACCTGGTCCTCGACCTTCTTCTTCGTCAACTCTTCCTTCAGCTGGTCCTTCACGCCGTCGAGGACGACCGACTTCAGCTCGTTCTCGATCCCACCCAGCGGGGACTCCGAGGGGCCCTTCTTCGGCGGAGCCATCTCCTCTTCTGGAGCGGCTTCCTCTTCCTCAGGAGCGTCCTCGAACCCGCCGGTGCGGGCGGCCTTCTTCCGGGCGTTCGGATCCGCGACCGGAGCCGGGGAGGCGAAGACCTTCTCGGCCGCCTTCTTCTTCCCGCTGTCGATCTCCACGACGTTTCGAGCGACGGCGCCCGTGAACGCGGGGGTCTCTACCCAGGAAGCCTCGACGAAGGTAACGCCGCCGGTCGGGTCGAGAGACTCGTCCCCACACAGCTCAGCGACCCGGTGCTTCCCACCGTTCTCGTCGTAGAAGACGTTGCCCTTCTCGTAGCGAATGTGATCGCAGAACTCGGTCTCGTCCGCCGCCCAGTGACCGCACTTTGTGCAGGTCGAGCCGTCGATCGAGCACCCCATCGAGAGAGTCGAAAGCTCCCCTGAGGCGATCTTCGCGCAGAGGTCTTCGTGCTTCCGGTCGTTCGCGACGAGGATGTCCACGTAGATCGAGTCGCCGACGTCGCGGGCTACCGCATCGATGATGCGACCCTTCGAGAGCTTCTCGATCTGGACGTGCTCCACGAAGGAGTGTCCCCCGACGAAGGTCTTGTACGACTTCAGAAGGACCGGACGGGCCCAGGAGTCGAGGTTGTTGTTGATGTACTTGTCGCAGGCGCTCTTGATCCGGAAGTTCGTCGTCTTCCGGACGATCTTCTTCCCGTCCTCCGTAGAGGAACCCAGCTTCGCCTTCGGGACCTTCTCGGTATCCACCGAGGCCACGATCGTAGCATGGGTGAGGAGGAACTTCTTCGGGTCGAAGTCCGACTGAAGGATCTTCGAGGCCTGGTCGATGATATCTCGCCCGGCCTTGAGCGAACCCGACGCCACCCTCACCCGGTCCCAGTCTCGGACGTGGGGAGTAACGTTGATGCTACGGGCGTAGCGAAGGAAAGCCATTCAGGCCCCCTCAGCGCCGATGATGTCGCCTCGGCGGATCATGAAGAGACAGTCCCCACAGCAGTAGAGCTTCTCGTTCTTCCCGTCCTCGCGCTTGTAGATCACCTTTCGGAGTTCCACACCGTCGCAACGAGGACACGTCGGGACCCCCGAGTCCATCTCTCCCCGGTTCATCCGGTACTTGCGGTCCGGAGAATCCCAGTAGAGGGCCTTCTTCACGAAGGCCTCGATCACTCGGTCGGTGCTCGCGTCGCGATACAGCTCGTCGTTCGTGAGGTCCTCTCGGACGTCCTTCGCGAGCGTATCCGGACCGCCGGAGACCGACACCGTCGGAGTCCCGCCTGGGATCGAGTCAGCCTGGAAGTCGGCGAAGTTCTCGAACGTGTCGGACTGGTCGATCACCAAGTCTTCCACCGGGTACCGAGTCGAACCGTACCCGAACTGGACATCCACCATGCCGATCGCAGGCCACACGGCAATCACCGTCCCCCCTGCAGCGGGATTACCGCCAAGCATGGGGAACACCCTATCGCCCGGTGAGAACACCGAGGCGCGGGCTTGGTAGTCGACGTAGGTCGCCCTGCGATCGGACAAGGTGGTCTCCTTCACTTCGAGTCGGCGAACAGACCGAAGAGCGAAGCCGTCTTCTTGGCCTCCTCCTCGTCGGAGGCGACCTCCTCTTCGTCACCGTCGTCGTCGGCCTTCTTGGCCTCCTTCTTCGGCTCCTCTTCGGACTTCTTCTCGTCCTCTTCCTCGGCAGCCTTCTTCGCGGCAGCCTTGCGGTTCGCGAGGTCCCACTCCTTCAGCTGCTCGAAGGCGATGACGGCAGCCGTCTTCGCGATCAGCGAGGCGAGCTTCGGGTCGGCGCGATGAGCCGCCGCGTTCCCCGCGAGGCTTCCGCTCAGCTGCTTCTCGGCGAGCTGGGTGAACTTCGCCTGGGTGAAGTGGCCGTTCATGAACGGGTTGTTCGCGTCCATGATCATCGGACCGGGGACGCCCTCGCCGATCTGGGCGGGGTTGTAGTAGCCGGCCGTCTTCAGCCCGAAGTTCCGATCGATCGCCGCCGAGAGGAGATCGCAGCGGTGCGCGAAATCCGCCGCGACCTTCGCGGGGATCCCGAGCGACACTGCGTGACTCTCGAAGAGAGACGCGATGTTGTCCAGGGAAGCGGTGACACGACGAGCACCCATCATCGAAGCCTTACGCACGGTCATGAATTCCTCCAGGTGTAGGCTCGTTGAAGGGGTCGGAGCCTTGGTTGGGTGCTACAGTACACCCTACCTTCTCGCCCCCGCAATAAGCAAACTATCCTACCAATTCCACTCCAGGGACGAAGTCTTGTTGGAAGACCCCGTATCGATGTCCAAATCCACCAAGTCCCCGATCGCATCCTGTACCTGGGACTCGTAAGGAGCCTTCTCTTCCGACTCGGACGAATCGCCCGGACCGGAGAAATCGGTGGGCTTCGACCTCGAAGGAGCCTTCTCCCGACGCATCTCGGTAAGAGGCTCTCTCTCGGAAGCCGCGTCTTCTACAGCTACGTTCGTGAGAAGCTCGGTGAAGACGTCGTGAGCGTTGCGGACGCGCTCCCGCTGAGACGCCTTCAATCCAGAGAAGGGCCAGACGTAGTCGGCCTCATCCTCAGAGTCTTCCCCGTCGTAGATCTTCCGCCAAGACGCCGCGAGCTTCCCGCTCGGGTCTACCGCCTCCAGCGCCTTCTCCATCTGCTCCGGTTGAAGCTTCCGGACCATGTCAGAGACGACTTCGGCAGAAGGCTCGGAACCGGGAACTCCCAACCCGGCCTCAATCATGTCGGAGACGTCTACACCGCTCTCCTTCAAAGACCGAAGCATCGTCCTCGTCCCCGTAGGAATCGAAGACTCTGAGTCGTCGTCGCCCTCTAGGGCCGACGAAAGCTCCAAGGCTCGATGGTCGGCGGCGAGGTACCCCATCCGGTTCCGGAGCTGTTCCAGTTCCTTCTGGTCCGCCTCGCGCTCTTCGGGAGACTGGGGCGCTCCGCTGTTGGAGGAGAGCTTCTCTTCGAGGTCCGAGATCTTGTCCTGAGTATCCGTTCGAACCCGGGCGAAGGTCTTCTTCGTCTCAGCCCGATCGTCCGGAGACATCCCATCGAACCGCTCGACCGTCTTCGAGGTTCGCTCCTTCACCCCGGCCTTATCGATCGGAGACGAGGTGTCTCCGATGTAGGTCATCGGGTTACGGGCTGCCTCAGCCGTAGCCGCATGAACGAAGAACTTCGAGAAGCTCGACTGGAGTTCCTTCTCCACCTGGTCGCGCTTCTCGGTGAGCTGGAGGATCCGATCACCTTGGGTCTTCGCGAAGCTCCGCTTCAACCCCTCGATCTCGTCGTTGAGGTCTTCGTACTTCGACTTCAGCTTCTCGATCTTCTCTGGGGACGGGGGCTTCTTCGTCGAAGGGGAGTTCCCCGCGGCCATCCTACCGATCGCTTCGTCGCGATCTGCCGTCAGCTTCTCTACGAACTTCTCGGCGTCCTCGGTCGTCATCTGCTCGGTCAGAGAATCGAGCGTCGACTTCACGAAACGTGAGTCCTCCTTCGAGAAAGCCGGGGAGTCCTTCACGGACTGGGCCTTCTGATGGATCTCCGAGCGGCGGCGCTTATCCAGCTCCTCCGCCTCGTCCCTCTTGTACTGAGCCTCTTCCTCAGCGTCCGCGTCCTCTTGCTGCTTCTTCGGGTCGGGAGGCGCCTCCCCGGACTCAGGCTTCGGTTCTGGCTTTGGGGGCTTCGGAGGAAGGCCCTTCAGATCTCTCTTCCGGGCCTCTTCCTGCTCGCGCTTCTTCTTCCGAAGCTTGTCTTCCTTCGAGCCCTCTTCTTCGAACTCCTTCGCCTTCTCGGCCCACTCGGCGCGGATCCGCTTCTGTTCCTCGTCCGGGAGACTCTGGAACTTCACGTCTTTGTTGGTCTCTTTGTTGTGGAAGGTCTTCCCCTCCACGGACTCCAGGAATTCGTCATCCTCTTCTGAGTCCAAGGCCAACAAGTACCGAGAGGCCACGCGACTCGGGGCCGTCATGAAGTAGGCCATCGCTACTCGAAGGGCGACCTTCTTGTAGTTCAGGGAGAGATCGTCGTCGGTGGCGTCGAGGTCCTTGTCCCCCGAGTCCACCCGGTGGTTCTGGAGATCTTTCCGAGGGGGCTTCTTCTTCGGCTCCGGCTTCAGAAGAGCTTCCGTCGCCTCGTCTTCCTTCTCTGCTTCGGTCTTCGTGGCGGACTTCGACTCCTTGAAGGAAGAGAGGATCGTCCCATCCTTCATGAAGGCGTCTTCGAGACCGGGGACCAGGTAGTCCGAACGAAGGGTCGCCTTCTCGTGGCCGACGATGTCCGCGACCTCTTCGAGGGCGTCCGCGAACTCCTTCTTCAGGATCTTGTCCCGCTCCTTCCGAGCGCGTGGGAGATCCGGGCCCTCTTTCCGCTGTTCGCGGAGGGCCTTGCACATCTCCTGATTCGCTCGGAGCCCGCGGATGTCCTTCGCGGTGATGTCGAACTCGCTGAGGTAGTCGTTCACCGCCTCCGGCTTCACCGTGTAGTCGTCCCGGCTGAGCAGGCAATCGTCGCCCTTCTTCCCCTCAGCCAGCTCCTTCAGGAGCTTCACGACCGGAGCCGACTCGACCACCTTCTCGTGCTTCACGCCGGACTTTCCGACGTACTTCAGGGTCGCTTTCGACCCAGAGAACGAGATGTGCTTCTTACGCCACCCCGTCACCCCGTAGTGGCCTTCTTCGGCCGACCCCTCATTCCCTACCCGCTCGCACGTCTCGTCCATCAGAGCGGCGGCGAGGGCGGGGAGAGCTACCTTCGGGTCCTTCGAAGAGATGTCCTTCTTGATCATCTTCCGAAGGTCGCTGAGGTCCTTCCGAAGACGTTCGATCCGTTCGGCCTTCTCCGAGTGCCGGTTCGCTACCTGGCGATCGCTGTACTCGTAGTGGACATTCCCCTCGTCGTCCTTCGTCTTGGACTTGTACCGAGCCGCTACGACAACGGCCGAGGCCAGTCTCGCGGAAAGGGGCGGGGGACAATCGACGTCATGACGAGCGACCGTAACCAGGTGGGGGACGCAAGACCTACCGTTCGACTCGATCCAGTCGGCGAACGTGCGTAGGTGGCCCAGGCGGTCTTCCCAGATCGCCACGCCTCGGATCGAAGGCTGCTTCGAGAGGATCTTCTTGATCGTCTCCAGCTTGAATCTCTCGGTATCCGTGTCTCCGGGGGACAGGTAGATCTCCTGGAAGTCGAGACCGGCCTGGCGAAGGAGCTGACGGATCCGAAGCGAGAACTTCTGGACTCGACCCGTGAGAAGGATCGTCCGAACCTCTACGTTCTCCAACGACTGCTTCGCGCGCTCGACGACCGATTCGTTCCACCAATCGATCGTGGGCTCCTCCGGCACGCAAGGCGTCGAGAGGGAGTTGAGGTCGCCCCACCACTCCGCCCCTTCTTTCCACCAGATGGGAGGCTCCGGACTCTTGAAGAGAGTCCCATCGAAGTCGTAGACGTGAAGCTTGATAGGCCTCATTCGTCAGCCTTCGTGAGAAGCCGTGTGGGCCCTCTTCCGAACCAGGGCGAGGTCTGCAACGTGAGAAGCAAGGGAGATCCGACCCTCGGGCGAGGCCAACCGACTCGCCTCGGTCATCTCCCGAAGGTCGAAACACTCCGGGGCGAAGTCCTTCCGGATGTCCCGAAGCGCCTGGGCGATCTCCCGAGGGTCTTCCTCGTCGATCCACCTCTCCTGAAGGTCGCGAACGAAGTCCGCCTTCCCTTCGAGTAGGGACTCCCACTTCTGCTTCGTATCGAGGGAGAGGGCCTCCTCGAAGAGGGCTTCGATCGTGAGGAAGTGCTTCCGGATACAGTCATGACAGCGCTTCCGCTCGTTGTTGAGGTGATCCTCCAAGAGCGCGCACTGCTTGCAGATCTCCCTCAGGTTGAAGAGGGGGTGCATGATCGGAAGAAGGTCTTCCGTGGCGATGATGCGTCGGCGGTTCAAGTCCAGATCCGTCCTAAGCCCCGGCGGCCATAGGCTCAGCACCGGGGTGTTAGAACCGACTCTCTTCCTTATCCGTGGGCTTCGTGTACTTCAGGTTGAGCCTCTTCGCGAGGATCTCGTTGAAGTCGCTGTTCTCGACGAGCTGACGCCCCGCTTCCCCGTACATCGTTCCGATCAGGTCGTTGAACTTCGAGTCGTTCACCGTGAACATGTCTCGGGTCAACTTCTCCTTCGTCGAGTGGGGGTCGATGTTGAGAAGTTCGAGGATGATGTCGATGTCGAGGGAGCCCTTCTGGTAGAGGTTGAAGAGCGCGTCGAAGGTGTCGGCGTTGTCTCGAAGCGCGAGACGCGTGAACGAGAGACCGGGAACGATGATGTTCTCGTTCCCGTCGTCGTCCTCCTCGACGAAGCCCATGCGCTTACACATCGGCTTCAGGAGATTGTTCTCGATCATGTCCTGAAGGATCTCTCGGAGGAGCATGTACCGAGTGTTGATCACTTCGAGGTTGATTCGGTCGCCGGAGTAGCTCGACTCACCGGAGAGGAGTGACTCGGTCACGCCGAGACCCGCGTACATCTGACGATCCGTCATCTCGTACTCGCCCGAGAGTTCGAGGAGGCGCTGCTGGCTCCCCATCTCTTCCCAGTGGAGTTCGAAGTTCGTGATGATCGAGTAGTCCGGGTCCATGAGGGCCAGGTCGACCTGCTCGCGGATCGCGTCCACGTCGGCGATGCTGGCGTCTTCGGCCCAGATCACCCGGATCGGGGTCATGTGACGAGAGGCGATAGACGTCTGAGCCTGGCGGAGCTTGTCGCGGTAGACGAGGATCCGAAGGCACCGCTCCAGGAGCGAGTGGCCGCGGGGCTCGTACTGAGACTTCTTCCGGGCCATGTAGTAGACGAAGGACCCGGCGTCCGGATTCGTGTTCAGGGGGATGTTCTGGCCGCTGCGGATCGACTCCACGACCGACGGGGGCATCGACTCCACAACCCGTTGCGCGTGCTCGTCTCCGGAGTCGGCCCTCTGAATCACGTCCTTCGTCTTCGAGTCCGCGATCAGCTCGATCAGCTTCTCGTCCGTGAAGGGGAAGCCCTCCATGTGGACCTGTTCCGGAGGAAGGACGCGAAGGGCGGTCCAGCCCTTGTAGTTCTTCCGGAGCCAGCGACTCGTCCTCTCGGCCCAGTCGGATCGACGCCGCTTCTCCTCGACTGGATGGCCGGAAACGTCGATCTCCCGGATCATCTCGAACTCGATGTCTTCGGGCATGTCCGGGGAGTTGTCCTCCGCGAACACGTAGACCTCGCCCAGAAGGTTGTACTCGTGGACGATCTCGATCAGACGATGGAGGAGCCCGATCTCCTTCGCCCACTTCGTACAGAAGTTCAGCGAGGCCTCGGCGATGTCCCTGTTCTTCGCCTCGGGCTTCCGGAGACGGATCTTCGAGAGAGGAAGCTCCGTGTGGAGATCGACAGCCTGGCCTACGAACGGATCCGCCCCATAGAAGAAGCGGTAGTAGTTCCGCTTCTCGTCCGCCGATTGGGGTAGTTCGAGGAAGTCGGTCGAAAGCTCGGGGCTGTAGAAGTTACCCCCGCTCGCCGACGCGACACCGCCCGTAGCCGGGAAAGCAACCTTGGAGCGGAGGGCGCTCGTGATCACTCGCTTCGGAGGACCCGTTTCTACGTTCGCCTTCTTCGCGATCCGTCGGACCTCGACCGCCTCCTGAGACTCCCGAGTCGTGCGGCGATTGTCGGCCGCCACGACCTTCCCCTTTTTGGGGATCCGTCGGACTTCCAATCCGTCCTGATTCTGGGTCTGCTTACGAGTAGGCATCTCTGGTCTCAGATCTCAGATTCCTCGTCCTCAGCCATGGGCGAGGGCGGAGGAGGTGGGGGAGGCGGGGGCGGAGGCTGGATCTTCTCCTTGGGAATCTTCTTCTGGGGTGGGATCTTCTTCTCCGGGGGGATCTTCCTGATCGGGTCAATAGGACCCTTCTCCGAAGAAGACAGGTCCAGACCCCCTCCGACTCTTCCGACGTCGGAGAGAACAGCCAGGACTCTCCTCAAGTCTTTCCCGACTCGGCGAGCCCGCAGCCTTTCGGTCCGGTCCTCCACCGTTCGATCGAACTCTTCGCAGTCTTGAATAGCCCTCAGGACGAACTTCTCGGAGACTACCAGGTGTTCGGCGATCCGACGATCGATGTCGGTTCTAGCCGAACTGATACGGTAGCGACCCATAGACCCCTACTGTACCTTCAATCCCAAGAGGGAGTCTTCGTCAGGTACCCGTTCTTGTAGGCTATCTTGATGATCTTCTTCAGGAGCCGGACCTGGTCGATGTCTCCGTCGAAGACCCCCTCCCAGCTTCCTTCAGCGCGATCGAAGACCCGAACAATCAGGTCGTACTCCTCCGGAAGATGGACGACCTTGTACATCGCCTCCAGGATCTTCTTGATGATCCTGTAGTCGGCTCTCACCGGTACCAACGGGTCGTTCTTCGCAGTCTTCACCGAATCGGCCTTCCCCTACCCAAAGACACTCCGCGAGGAACCATCCGAGATTCGACGCTTCCGCTTCTCAGGAGTCTCCGACGAGAGAGCCCTACGTTAGAGCCGAACCCTGACGAACTACCGAGAGGGAGCCCGGTTCGGGTGAGATGGGGTTGTTTCAGGAGGCGATTCGAGGCGAGCCACACCATTCGGACGAGAGCGTCCGACATGTCGTCGTGCTTCCCTTCGATGTTTGGGGCTTCGACTGTAGTGATGTACTTCGAGTGATACCGGGCCTGGAGTTCGAGAAGCTCCTTGATGTAGGCGCAGTGCTCTTCGTGGGCTTCCTTCGGCCAGTCGTAGAGACCTAGCCGGTTGTCCCACAACATCGACTTGAAGTTCTGGAAGATCTGGGACGTCAACGGCTTCGTCATGACGACCGACTTCAGCTGGGTGAGACCCCGCTTCTTCAGCGCCTGTTCGAAGGGGATACCAGTCCACTGGTCGAAGATCCCGTCGATCACATAGAACTTGTTACACCACTCCTTCACCCAATCGGCTACGTCGTCGAAGTCGAGGCGATCCACATCCTCGTACTTCCCTTCACCAGCCTTGATCTGATCGACCATATCGACCAAGATCTTCCCCTTCTCATCGATGTGGCCGAGCGAGATCGCCGTCGCGTCTCCCTTGAGCGCCAAGTCGATTCCCATGAAGTAGGGACGACGGGGCATCCCTCGAACCTGGGGTCGGAGAACAGGGTTGATACACTTCGTGAGGTCGGTCTTGTCTTCGATCCAACCGCGAGTACGGTCCGTGAACTCGCCGCCGTACTCCGTGAAGAAGACCGTGGAGTCCTTCAAGTAGTGCTTCTCGAACTCCGTCGCCGGAATCGTCGGGTTCACTTCCCAGGTCGGAGCCTGGATACAGAGCATGGTGTCGGAGACCGAGCCTCCGCCCATACCCATCTGGAAGAGCTTGTAGAACAAGCCCTGACGACCCAAAGGGGACGAGATCAGGATCACGCGGGCTTCGACCGACCCGATAGAGACTCGCGAGTTCGTCGGATCCTTCGGCGAGAAAGCCGAGGTCGAGGGGACGACGGCGTTGTAGACGGCGTCGGCCGAGGATTGGCCAGCGTCGGTGAAGTGGGCCACCTCGTCGAGGATGACAACGATGTTACCGGAACCACGAAGACCCTTCGCGATACAGGACCGGAAGGTGACTCGGATCGAGGCCTTCGCGTTCTTGTTCTCTGAGTAGGGGCCGTACTTCTCAACGTCCTTCGGCGACTGGAATCGCGCGTAAGACATCGTGTTGTTCGCCATGTACGGCATGAAGAAGTCGCAGTTACGGAAGTGGCCGGAGACCTCCTGGTAGAGGATGCCCGCCTGGTCCTTGTCCGTAGCGACCGAGATCAGCTGGATAGCGTTCGAGGGAGGGAGACCGTAGTAGGCCTGGGGGTCACCCTTCGAAATCAGCTTGTAGGTCTCGTAGGCAGCGATACAGGCCGAGATCGTGGTCTTACCGGAGCGGCGGCCGATCGAAAGGATCATCTCCCGCCGGTCGTGGCCAGCGGTCACCTCTTTGATCGAGGAGCGACCCTCTTTGAAGAGGTACTCCAGGTACTCCTTCTCCGTGAACTCCAGGAACTTCTGACGGCGCCAGTCGGAGATCTTGAACTTGACCTTGTCGTCTAGCTCGATCCCGTAATGGGCCTTCAGGATGACCTTTTGGACCGGGAAGAGCTTCATGTTGAGCCCCCAGGGCTCTTCGATGAACTCGATCGGTCCTACGACCTGTTTCTTCTTGGTAATCGAGGAAACGGCACGAGCGCCCGCGAGGGCTATGTTTCCCAGACTCAAGAGATCACTCCTTCGTCATCCGCGACTTCGCTTCGGTCTTCCACTCTTCGTCGAGACTGTTCGCGAACTTCGCGAAGGTGCTCTCCTTCAGCTCCTCTCGGACCCCAGCCAGGTCCATCGCTTTCGCGAAGGTCTCGCCGATGAACTGGAAGAGAGACTTGAAGGCGGGGCTCTCCAGGTCAACGGCCTGGTTCTGGATCTGTTCCTTCCGCTTGATCCAGGTATCTCCGATCGCCTTCAGCGCGGCCACCCGGCGCATCGAGAGAGTCGACGTCTCTTCCCCCTGACGCTCGGCCTCCATCCGCTCGAAACGCAGCGAGGCGGCCTCCTCGGCAATCCCTAGCACAACCTGGTTGAGGACGTCCGGGGACTCCGGGGTCGTCTCGGCGGTGAGGACGATCGGATCGCTACGGAGCGAGGCTTCCTTGATACGAATCAGGTCCCCGGCGCGCTCCGTAGTCGGGGCGAGCGTCTCGTGGAGAGAGCCGATCGCCTTCGGGCGACCGATCGGATGTTCCATCCACTGGGGCTGACCGTTCGACTTGAGGTCGAGGGTATCCGTAGGCTTCACCCCATTCGGGACTTCGCGCCAGCGGACCTTCCCCTTCTCGTCGATCACCTTCACCCGGAGCATCCCGGGCGGGATCGCGAACCCCTTCACGAGGCGAGACACCTCCGGAACCTTCTCGACAACTACGTTGAGAACTTCGTCGATGATGTCGGGGGTGTTGTTGTCTTGGGCGCCCATAGAGGTTCTTGTACTCTACCTCACTTGGAGGCAGACCCCACAGACTCTCAGGGAGAAGTGGGGGGAAGCTCAACCGGCGCAGACTGAGTCTTCACCGTCTTCACGACGAAGAAGGTCTTCCGATAGTTGGGGGACACCGAGAGGAGCGTCGGTCCCGTCATGTAGATCTGGAACGGAACCCCGCCCAAGATCGTGGACATGTCGTCCGTGGCCTTGATCGGGAGAGTGCCGTTCGAACTCATGGAGGTGATGTAGACGTCGCTCGCGACGGCGACTGCCTTGATGTCCTGGTACTGGTTGAGAGCCTTCGCCAGAGACGTAGCAACTGCGGTCGTCGGACCGGCGCCGCTACCATTCCCGGCTCCGAACTCTTCGGACGCAGTGATGTACTGATCGAAGAGGGCCACCTCTTCGCGAAGGTAGAGAGGGGCTGGAGGAGCGACGGCCGGATCCCAGAAGTCCGAGTTCACGATCTTGATGGAGGCCGTGAACGAGGCCGCGCTCGGGGCCGGTGGGGTCTGAACGGGTCCGCCCACCCTTCCGTTTCCCTGGGGCGTCGTGATCATGGAGAGCTTGAACCCTCCGCGCGCGACCTTCGGGTTACCCGACTCCCCGCGACTGGGATCCGAACTCTGAGTCAGAGCCGCTACGAGGATCGTGAAAGGCTTCGGGTAGCTGGGGTTCATGATCACTCCTCGTCGTCGAGGACGAAGCCCTCGAACAAGACCTCTCCGAGATCCTCCGGCGGAGGAACGTTGTCGTAGGTGATGTCGTCGAGGTTGTCGTTCTGGAGTCGATACTCCTGCTCGTCGAACGAAGCGGCGTAGAGGGACGCCGTGCGGTCGTCCGTGTTCGCCAGACGAATCATCTCTTCCTGGTACCGGGCCGCCTGCTTCTCGGGGACCGAGGCGATGATCGTCTTGTTGTACTTCTGGCACGTGTCGTCCACGTTCGAAGCACACGACCCGCACCGACTCATGCCGAGAACGGCCTTGATGGCGTTCGCGCGGTGGACGAGAGCCCCCTTATCGCATCCACTCGTCCCCTCGGGGGACGCGTAGGCGCTCGCTTCGACGTAGAGGTGTCCCGAGAGACCCTCATGCTTCTTCCGAAGCTGGACGAGGGGTTCGCTCGCCTTCTTCAGGAGGTCCGCGGCGAAGCGAGCCTTCAGGCGCGCGTCGAGGTCCCGGCCCGCCTCCCCTTCCGTCATAGCGACGGAGGCCCAGCGAAGAAGTCGACGGACCTCCATGGGCTGGGAGAGTTCCGCCTGTTCGGCGGCCGAGATCTTGGAAGCCTGCTTCATCGACTGAGCCGGCTCGTAGACGGGGCCGGTGTAGCCCTTCGTCTGGGAGATGTTCGCGGTCACGGCCTCGGCCGCCGTTCGATAGAGTTCGAACGGATCCGAGATCCGGGCCTTCATCTCCAGAGCCTTCTTCGTCGTGAGGAGACCGGCGCGGACCCAACGGTCGATCCGAGCGTCCGCCTTCTTCCGAAGACCTTCCGCCGCCGTCTTCGTCTTCACGATGACCCGAGCGTTCTGAGCCGCCGCGAGACCTTCCCGAGCTTCCTTCTCGGAGGCGACGGGGGCGACGTACGTCGGGAACAGAGTCGCCGCGCGAGTCTGTTCCTCCTGGTTCAGGAAGGCCACCTTCAGAGCCTTCCGAGGATCTCCCGAGGCGAGCTTCCGCCCTGCCGCCGAGAGAACCGATCGGTAGTGACTCGCGGCCTCGTCCCACGGGATCGAGGTGACGACCTTCTTCCCGAGGTAGTTCTCGTAGGAAGAGAGCTTCGAGCCCGGGGTCGTGAGGAAGTAGCGCGCCGAGGCGCAGCGCTTCCGGATCGCCGAGTCCCACTTCCCCGAAGTGATCGAGGGGAAAGCCGAGTCTCGAACGAAGACGTTCCCCGAGAGCCCGTGCTCCGCTCGGATCATCCGAACCGCCGAAGCCGTCCGCTGAAGGACCGGGTGATCGAGGGTGTGCCCCTTCGCCAGGTACGGGTCGATTGCCGCCTTCACATCCCCAAGGATGGAAGAGAGGTCCGCCCCGAAAGCCGAGCGCCGCATCGCGTGAGCCACGATGTCCCGGAACTGATCTCCGGGAAGCTCCGAGACGGGAGGGAGAACCGGGCGGGGGTACTCGACGTTCGGGACGAGGTTCTGACCGTCCGTACGACGATTCACGCCCCACGCCTGTGCCAACTCCTGGCGCGTCCCAGATTCGGGATCGTCCTCGACCACCGTCTGGTTCAGCTCGTTCCGGTACTTCTCGAAGAGGTTGACGCTCTCGGGAAGGCGGGCCGGATCTTGGGTCGCGGACTCCAGCCAGTTCAGGTTGGGGAGCTGACTTCGAGCCGCCCACCCGGCCTCCTTCGAGACCCCTTCCTCTTCCATGAGATCTCCGAGATCCATGGACTCTTCGTCGGCAGTCGTAGAGAGCATCCCCACATCGAAGTTCGCGGAAGGCGGGTTCTCGACGCCCGCGAACCCGTCCGGAAGTCCGGACAGACCGCGCGTCGAACGAGGCATGTCGACCCCTAGCTCGCGCTGGGAACGGGGCTGGCTGGTGGTCTTCTCGGCTGCGTCCACGCCATCTCCGTATTCCGAGTCGAAATCGAAACCATCCATCATGTAGTTGGACCCGAGAGTCGGGACCCACCCGCCGTCAGGCAACTGTGAAGACTTCGTCATTCGCGACCTCGCCTCATGGCAGCTCGTACGAACGCCCGCTTCGTGAGTTGGTCGTTCTCCTCGTCCATCTCTTCTTCTTGTTCTTCGGCCCAACCCTCAGGGTCAGCCTTGATGTCGAGGGCGTCCTCGACGATCTGCTCCACTTCCTCGCGGTCTTCCGGATCTTCCTGACGCGAGATAGCCGCCCAGTGGGGAGCGCGGATCTCGTCGTAGAGGGTATCCGACAGAGCGGAGAGGGACTCCACGATGTTCATGTAGGCTCGCCGCATCTCGGCGATCTTCTGGATGTAGCCCTTCCCTCCCAACGACCCGTCGGGGGAGATGTCCGCGGACTTCAACTTCGCGAAGACCGTGTAAGCAGCCATGGCGTACCCCATGGCCGAGTTCGTTGAGCGAAGAACCTTCGCGAGAGGCTTCGTGTTCTTCGGGTCGAAGGCGAAGTCCTGGGTGATCTTCCGTTCCTGGGGACCAGCGTCGTTCCACGCCCACTGAGAGGCGTCGTTCGACTTATCCTTGATGAAACGGACCTCGCCCGCCGTGCGCATCATCGCACGCTTCGCTACGCGGGAAGGATCGGGCCTACGACTCATGGTCATACCTTCAGGGGAGAGCCGCTGTCATTGAACAAGCGTTCGATGACGTACCCGTCCCCCTCCTTCCTCATCGACCAGAGATCTTTCGTGGCCTTGTGGATGAGGTCGTCTCCGGCCGACTTCATGAAGTCGGAGAGGTCCCCGATACAGGCCACGCGCTTCGAGAACGCCGACTGGACGGGCTTCGCCGAGCGAAGATGCTCGCGGTGGACCGGGAGGAAGCTCCCTGAGTCCCACTTCACGAACACCAGCCCGTCCATCGCCGTGATGTCCCCGGACGCGGACCGGACCGTCACCACTTCGCCCTCCGCCCCGGCCTCCGGAGGCTCCGCGTAGGCGAGAAGGGCCCCGAGGTTCCCTCGGAACGAGACCCGCGTACCGGCCCCTACGGGCAGCGGAAGACCGCTCGCCTCCCGACCCGCGTCGGAAAGGCTTCGGATCGACTCCCCGGGCGTGCGAAGATGGCCCAGATGCTCGTCGATAGACGAGGCTTCCGAGTGCATTCCGTTGGTCAGTTCGTCCCAGAAAGACATTCAGTCCTCACAGCGCCACGACGGTCCAAAGAACCGTCGTGGTTACTACACTGCCGAAAGTGATAGTGAATCCAGTGGCCGACTTCCCAGAGATGGTGTAGGAGGTAGAAACCCCCGTATCCAAGAGAACCGAGTAGTTGGCGTCCGGGCGGGCGACCGTGAAGGTGACCGAGTGGGTAGTAGCGGCCACGAAGGAGACCGAGCCTGACGCGAAGGTCACGTCGATCGTCCCGGTCCCGGCGAGCGTTCCGGTCTGAGAGTCGGTGACTACGAGCGCCGAGGTACCTCCGGCGGTGAGGTTCCCGACGATCGAGTTCTGGACCGACCCGCCCCGGTTTCCGTTCACGGTGACGGTCCCGACGTTCGTACATCCGAAGATCTTCAGATTCCCGGCGTTCTGAAGGGTGGACAGCATCGGACCGATGTTCCGACACTTCTCGAAGACGTACGCCGAACTCGTGACCACGGGGATCGGTCCGCCCGTGTCGTAGTCGGCCTGAGTAGCAGGGTGCGTACCGCCCGAGACGATGAACGAGGCGCACTGGGAGATCCCAAGGACCGCCGAGGCGTCGCTCTCATCCGAGGTGCAGTTGTCCATCTGGACGAAGTTCGCGACGGAAGCGCGGCAGGTGTAGCTACCGACGCCCTTCGCAGCGAGGTTACAGTTCTTCAGGAAGATCCCGCCGAACCCGACCGAGAGCCCGGGACCCCCCGAGATCAACACGCACTCCTTTCCGGCGAAGGCAGTCGTGATACGCATCCCCTGGATCAGGGTCGTAAGCGGAGTCGTGAGGACCCCGGACGTGATCGTGACCGTCGGGAGGTTGGTGACTCCGGTGATGGTAGCCTGGCCCATCCCGACGATCGCCACGCCGTCCTTGTTGATGATGATGTTCTCCAGGTAGATACCCGGGAAACACAGGATCACGAAGGGATTCGTCGCGCTCGCATTCGAGGGGATCGAGTCCAGAGCGGATTGGATCGTCAGGTACTTCGCCCCCGAGCCCGCTCGACCAACAATTCGAACCCCATCGATCGCCGAAAGGCTGGCGAGGTCCGAAAGGTTGATCCCGGTGGTGATGACCGCGTCTTGGAAACGCAGCGACCCCGTGGGGACATCGCGCGTGATCTTCAGAGTCTGACCGGAGGACGGTTCGATCTGGAGGGCATCGGACTGGAACGGAGGCTGGGCCATCCTACTCTCCTCAGACGAACACGTCGTAACCGACGGTTCCGGTGTAACTCACCCCCAGCTCGATCGTGAACCCGGTGGTGGTCTTGTTGGTGATACGCCAGGAGATGAAGTCCGGGAGAGTGACATAGACCCGGTACGTCGTTCCGACGAACGGTGTAGAGAACGACACCGCCTGACTCGTCTGAGTCACGAAAGAGAGGTTCCCGTTGACTGCGCTGGTCTGGGCCACTAGGTTCTCCACCTGACTGATCGCCAACTCGATGTCATTGACGACCGATAGAGGAACTCCGGTCTGGGAGTCGATGATCCGACCCGTCGGCGTCTGGATGTTCTTCAGGGAGATTCTACCAGCCTGATCTTGGGTGATCGTGAAGTAGTAGAAGACCCCGGCCGAACCCGACCGGTACGTGAAATCGAAGACGGCTCGGTCGAGTGCCATTCCCGTTCCTACCAGATGAAGTTCGTCTCGAACCCGCGAGACTCCATCCACGCCGCGAGCTTCCGGAGCCCGTCGCAGTCGGAGGCCCAAACCTCGATCGTGTTCGTCCCGACGATCTCTCGAACCCCCAGGTTCTGGATCGAAGCCAGGGAGCCGATCCGGCTCTTCCCGTCCCTCCAGGACCGCAAGGATCCGACGAGAAGCCTCATGTCCAGCTCGGACTTCCCCGAGCCCGCCATGACGGTGAATCGGAATTCCTCGGTGGAATTCGCTGAAATCCAACGGTCCGCCACCTGACGGGCCATCGCGATCTTTACTTCAGGCCGTAGTTCCAACTCGGGTTCCTCTTCCCAGGAGGGAATGGATAGGTTGGAAAACGCCCAACTCAGTCGATCACGCAGTCGATCCGAGAAGTCGGAGTCCGACGGCGACGAACTTCCCTCATGATGTTGAGGTTGTCCGCGATCATCTTGAAGATGTCCGAGTAGAAAGCCATCGACTCGTCGGCCGACATCTTCTTGATCGAACGAATGAACCGGTGTCGGACGAGCCCCTGCGAAACCTTCAGTCGCTTCGCGCTCTCGCTCTGACACGTCGTCTCGTACATGAACATCATGATGTCGATGTCCATGGGGTCTGTCATGAACCGGGAGAGATCCGCTCTCATCTGAACCACATCCACCTTCGGGAGGATCAGAAGGAACTTGATTCGATCGATCGCTCGATAGAGACGATAGCAGACTGTGGGTTGACTCACCCCGAAGATCGACGCGATGTCGGTCTGCTTGACATGCTTGAAGAAGTACATGTCCATGAAGTCGGCTTCGACGGGAGGGAGGAGGTCGAGCATCCCCTTCACCTTGTCCATCATCTTGACGTCGTCCTCGTCAGGCTCGGTGAACACCGAACCGAAGTACGAGAGGGAGTCCTCCGTAGAGAACACCGCGTCCGGATCAAACGAGGCGGCTGAGCCCCGAAAATTTTGACTCGTCTTCATTCGGGGACCTCAAGAGAGACCCTGTTGGTCTCAATCCTCAGGGATATACTCGGGACCTACGGCGACGTCAAGAGGGTCGACTTCGCTGAGAGTATCCTCTCCTGAGTTCTCCGAGACGTCTACCAGAAAGACCTTGGGCAACCAAGTCACGACGTCGATAGACCTGAGTGTGATACGAACGGCAGCACGATCTCCGTTCAAATCTACCACTTCGCCCTCCAGGTGGGTGTAGTTCCCACCTGTGATTTTCACCTTCGCCTCGATCTCGATGTCTGAAGAGACCTGACTCCTCAGCTGGTCCATCATGCCTCGAATCTTCGAGTCGGGGACCGTCTGGAGCGTTCGAAGATTGTAGGGTCCCGAGGAGGACATGACTCGGCTCACCAGCGCTCCGCGCTCTAGAGCAAAGTACCGGGTCTCCGTTAGACCGGAGCCTACGAACGCGTAACCCTCGATCAGGCGGACCGAGACTTTTCTCCCGCCCTTCGAGTAACTGGTGTAGGGAACGAAGATCGGATGGGACTCGGGGATAGACAGACCGCTACGCAACGCTTCTACGAGCGTTCCGTCGATCGCCTTCTGTTCACCCGCCTTGGTCAGCTCCAGCGCTACCCAAGTTATCTTGTCCCGAACGTCCATTCTTCTTTTCGGTCTCCAACTCGTCGAACCTCCCCCTCACAAGCCTGAAGAACTCCAGGGGCTTGATAGAGGAAGAAGAAGCCACTGGGGTGGGAACAACCTCTCCAGGACTCCTGACCGCTCGGGGGTGGACGTACACATCGTCAACCAACTTCGGTTCCCCGCCGTCAGTCTTTACCGTACCTGACTCTGCTTGGATAGGCGAGGGTGTCGGAGCGGGGGCTGAAGAATAGAACCGGGGAGGAGCCACCGCGTCCTCATGTAGCTGGGCGATATCGCACAACAACATAGAGGCACTGGGACGCAACGGACGCGACGAGAACCGACTCGCGTAGGCGAGTAGACGGCTCCCCTCCTTCCTCCCGATCTCCTGGACCTTCCCCCGGTCCATGTATGAAGGAATCAAGGCCAGGCCCAACCCGGCTCGATACGCCAGCATCGACGCGTCCGAGAGTCTCTCGTAGAGAGTGGTAGGGTTCGTGCTACCCAAAAGCTCCGAGACCTTCTGAAGAGCGGAGGGAAGATCCGAGTAGATCGAAGAGAGAATGTCCATCACCATGAGATGGACATCCAGGTGAAGGTACTGGGCCGCGTTCTCCCGAGTGATCGCGCCGAGCTTCGAGACACCCTCCACCGCCTTCAGGGCGTCTCGGATGTGACACTCAGTCAGCTCACCAATCAGCTCCAAGGCCTCCTTCTCGTAGGAGAGTCCTTCCTCCTTACACACCGCCTCCAACCGCAAGGCGATCTGAATCGGCTTCACCGGCTTGATCAAGAACGCCGGGGCGCAGCGAGACAGGATCGTCGCCTTCATCCGCTCCGGCTCGGTGGTACAGAAGATACAGACCAAGCTCTTGTTCTGAGAGCCCGGAATTCCTTCCTCCATCGGCTTCAGGAGTGCGTCGAGCGCGTCCTGGCTGAGTCGGTGGGATTCGTCGAAGAGGTGTATCCGCTGCTTCCCTGAGAAGGAAGCGTAGGTGATCTCCTCGGTGATTTTCCGAATCGAATCCTTACCGCTGTTGGTGGCCGCGTCTACCTCAACGAAGTTCTCGGAGGTACCACCGATCAGAATCGACTTGCACGAGATACAGGCGTCGCAGGCCTGGCCATCGACCGGGGCCTCGCACAAAAGAGACCGGGCCAGGATCCGACCCACCGTCGTCTTCCCGGATCCCCAAGGACCCGCGAAGAGATAGCTCTGGTGGAACCCGGCTCCGGTGCTCACGTACTGCCTCAAGATTGAGACGGTACTCTCTTGTCCGAGAAGATCTTCGTACCTCTGGGGACGGTATTTCGTGTCGAGGGCCAAGTGCTATCGCCTTCCGCTCCGAGAGAGCGCAGTGAGAATCACCTCCGGAAAGTCCTCGGGCTCTTCGATCCGAACTCGTAGGAGGTCGCCGAGGTACTCTACGGTCACCCCCTCCTCCGTAGCCTGGCCCGAGCCGTAGCTACGGAGGAGGAATTTCGCCGCGTCCGGATTCCCCGTCTTCAGGGTCCCGAAGCTCTTCCCGTCCTTACGAAGAACGAAGACGTAATCGGAGTACGGGTCGACGACGATGGGGTCTTCGAACCTCACCCTTCCTCGTCCTCCGCCTCGACCTTCTTCTTCCCCTTCGGAGCCTTCTCCCCGGAGCCCGAGACGAGACCGAGCAGCTCCTCGACGTCAGCCGAAGAACCCTCTTCCTGCTGGGGGCGAGTCCGCCAGTCCCCGTGACGCTTCAGCTCGTCCCAGAAGAAGGCGACGTCCGGAGACGCGATCGAGCACTTCAGCTCCGCCGTCTCTTCGTCGATCTCGACGCGACAGGCGCAAAGGAGATGGTCGATCAGAGCGCCCTGCTGAGCGTTCGTGAGCGTCGCCCACTCGTCGGCCGCGATCTCGATGATGAACTTGAAGTTCGTGTCCTTCCGACCAAGGATGTCGAGGATGTGGGGGGCCTTCTTGCTCGTCCCGAGGACGACCTGGCCCCCCCGCTTCGTCGCCTTCTCCTTGAAGAGAACGGCGATGTCCTTGTCGACCGAGGCGAGGGTCGGGTGGTGGTTGGCGATGTAGTGCTGGACGACCGCCATCACGTCTTTGCCTGCTTCCCAAACGTCACTCATGCTGCTTCTCCTAGAAAGACACGTCTCATGTTTCGAATCCCGCCAGCGGACCAGACCTCTCCGGGATCTTTGCCTCGGTACCGGTAGTCGGTAGCTCTCAGACCGGACTTCCGTAGGAGGGTGAGAGCGCCAGGATGTTTCTTTCCTGTCTTCTCATCTTCCCAACCGAGCGTTGCTTTACGCCCCGTCGCATCGTTGTCGTACACCATATACACTTGGTTCTGAAGAAACCTTGTAAGGAAGTCCAGGTGAGACCGAGAAAGACGCGCGGTCAGCGTCGCTATCACGACGTCGGTATCCGGGACTATCATCCTCATCGGAAGAAGGTCGAAGATCCCTTCAGTGACCCAGACCGAACCCCCCTCCCACATCTTCCTCGCTGCCTCAGGGGCGTTCACCATGACCGGATTCCATCTCGCTTCCGGAGTCCGGAACTCTGAGATGGCTTTCTCGGCCATCGACCGGGCCTCAACCCCGATCAGGCCTCCGCTCGGCGACAGGAGCGGGTAGACCAATCGACCAGTCCACCGCTCTCCACGATTTCCGTACCGCTCTCGAAAGAGGGGGTCTGGAGCCGTGGTATTCGCCGGGACCCACTCTACGAATCGGAAGTGCTCGATGGCCTCTGGAGTAGCCCCTCTCCCGAGGAGGTACCCCTCGGCTTCTTCAGACAGAGAGAGATTCCGGAGATGGTCTGATAGCCAGAGCGCGATCTCCGAGGTCACCAGCGCCCCAGTACCGCCATTCCCCGACTGGGATTGTGAACCGCCGCCGTCCAATGACTCTCTCCCATGCTCCCGATCAAACCCAGATAGCTTCGATCTTTCGGGACGACCACCGCTCGTCCCTCGGGGATCCAGGATACCTTGGTTGTAGTTACTCCCTCAGGTACGTCCAGAGAACCCTTCTCCGAGAGGAGAACCTCGACGTCCGGGATACCGTAGGAACGGACGTAGACCACGGCTTTCTTGATACCCGTCCGGGTAGCCAGGAACCCGTTCCCCCACTTGCGCTTCCGGCCCTCCGAGGCCACCTCGGAGACGACCTCCTCAAAGAAGGAGACCGAGGGCTTCCCTAGGCGAACCGCCGCTCGTAGAGCCCCCGAACGGGCCTCCCCTGAGACCCTAGCTCGAAGGGGTTGAGAGCCGGCTCGGACCGACTCGATCCAGATCAGCGTCTTCGTTCCGCTCACCAGGTAGGGACCAACCTCCATGGAGACGGGAATCTCGACCATGAACGGGGCTCTCTTGTTGGTGAGGGCCGCCATCGGAACCGGTTGAAGAAGCTCATCCACGGCGGAAGAACCCCATCAACCAAGCCCACACGATCTGGAAGTAGGTAGGTCGAAATCGGGCGATCTCGAAAGAGGGACCCAGAGTCGAAAAGTCTTCGAGACCCTCTTTCGACTCCTGTATGACCGGCTCTTCCTTCGGCTCTTCGAGAGTCTCAGTAGGCTCTGAGATCTCCCGGGCCGTCTCCTCCATGTCGTCCAGAACCCACACGAGAGCCGCCATGTCTGGGTAACGCTCCGCGATCGCCCCGAACTCAGACGTCTTCAAGAACTCGTCGAAGTCCGACTTCAACCGTTCCTTCGTATTGAGGCACTGGTACAGGGAGCAGCCCTCGGCTCGATTGTCGAGATTCCCGTCGCAGACCCCGCCGTTCCAGTCGGGCGTACCGGCGCCGTGGAGACAGACCCCTACTTGACCAAGGACAGGAAGTTCGATCTTCCCGTTGAACGAGCAGTTCTCCGACTTCCGAGATAGGCCGTTGCGCACTTCTCGTTTCAGGTGCCGAAAACGGACCTGGGAGAGCTTGTGCTTGATTCGTCCTTCTGTTTTCACGGAGAACCAGTCGGAAAGGGATTGTTGACGCGGAGGCTCATCGGATCTTCACGAAGGACGCCCCGTCCTTCTCTCGACGGATTCGATACGCCGAATCAGCCGCCTCCACCAACAAGGGATTGTGCGTCACGAGGAGGATGTCCACCCCCGTTCGGGCACAAAGAGTCTTGAGGAAGTTGGCCATGTTCAGAACGTACTTCTCGTCGAACGTTGGAAGGGACTCGTCCAGGAACAGAACCGGACGCAACCCTCTCCGGAAGATCAGGGCTAGGCGAAGAAGTACAGACTGTACGGTCGAAACCGCCCCTCCGAATCCTTCTAGGCTATCGCCCTCGATCGAAGCCCCGTTCTTGATCTGGGAAGTGAGGAGAGAGACGTTGACCTTCCCCCTCAGGAACTCGACCTCGGCTCTCACCTTCAAGTCGAGGTCGTCGAAGACGGTCCGTACACCCTCGCTCTGGAGCGTCTCGATCGCCTTCACGCCTTCGGTGATCTCCGAGTCGATCAGAGATCGAATCAAGGCGGAGACGAGGTCAAGTAGCTCGACCCGTTCCCCCAAAGAACGAACCGCGGCTTGGGAGGCCTTCAGAGCTTCCCGAGCCGCGTCCCTACGTCCGAGGATCCGTGAGGTCTCCTCGACGAGGCTCTTCAGGCGATCTTCTTCCACGTCACAGTCGTCACGTAGCGATCCGGCCCGCGCTCGTCCTGGACACGGATCCAGCCCCACTTGTCCCGCTTCGCGATGCCGAAGCGGACCTTGTCTCCGACGCACGCGCCGAGGAGGCGAAGGATGTAGTCGCTGCTGACCGCGAACCCGCTCTCGGGAAGCTCGTTCTCGATCTCGTCCCTCTGACCCTGGGTCTCGACCGGGAGATCGTAGCTCATGGGCTTCCCGTTCGTCGCCGACTTCATCGTGAAGACGACCTTGCCCGGACGGATCTGGAACCGGAGGGTCGTGTCTTCCTGGGCCGCTCCGGAGGAGAGGAACTTCGTCGCGGACTTCACTTCGTCCTTCGCGATCTCCACCCAGTAGTCGTCCTTCGCCTCCCAATCCACCTTGAAGTCGGGGAAGCGCTTGTCGAACTTCGACTCCCCGAACACGGCGCCGTCGCCGCGCTTGAGGAACATGGCCTTCTCGCTCTCCCAGATCTCGACCTCGGGCTCGACGGCCGCTTCGGTCTTCCCGTCCGCCGGCTTCCCCTCTTCCGTCTTCTCGGTCGTCTTCTCGGGCTTCACCTTGAAGGTTCCGAGGAACGAGAGGATCGGAGCCGAGTCCTTCCCGAAGATCCGAAGGGCCGAGTTCTCCAGGCCCCCCATCTTCACGATCGAGACGGCGACGAGATCGGTCGAGAGAAGGCACCCGTCACGGACCTCCGCGACGCAGAACTGAGGCGTCTTCGCGTCGTCCTCGAAGATGAAGGTCTTCGAGTGGGCGATCGCAGCCGAGAGACGCTCCGCCGCGATCGAAGCCGTCTTCGTCGCCTTCGTCCCGAGGATGTCGTCCCAGAACGGGAAGCGCTGGGGGTCGAGGCCCGAGAGGGTGACCTCGCCGCGTCCGGCCCCGACCGTGATCTCTCCGGCGCCGTTGTCCGAGAAGTCGAGGACCGAATCGTCCCTCAGAGCTTCGAGGAGCATGTTGACGCGCTTCGCCTCGACGGTGAAGGGCTTCCCCGTCTCTCCCTCGAAGGCGGCCGGCATCGGACACGAGGAGAAGACGCGCCCGTTGTAGGCGAGGACCTCCACCCGGTTCTCGCTCTTCGCGCGGAAGAGGTAGTGGCAGGAGATGTCTCCGGAACCAGCTGCGACCGTATGGGACACGACTCGGAGCGCGGTGTCTAGGTCGCGCTTGGCTACTTTGAACTTCATCCTCGGATCCTCCTGATTCACATGAAGGGCTTGATCGCCCGTTCCGCCTCGACCAACTGTGACTCCAACTCTGACACCGACGTAGCCAGAGCCGATTCCAACTTCTGAATCGTCTCGTCCACCTTGTCCGGATCGATCTTCTTCGCCAGAAGCTCGTTCCGGATCGACTCCACGTTCTTCTCGGCCTCTTCCAGGCGACCCAACACCCGGTCCTTCGCCGAGGACAGTTCATCACGGCGCTTGAGAGCCGTTTCGATTCGAGTCTTGAGATCAGTCGACGACACGAGACTCCCCTTTACGTCTTTCGAGGGTCTGTATCACCCCCAAATGTGACGAAACCGTTCGATGAGAGAAGGGTGGACTCCAAAGCATCCTTCGGAGCGCGCGGCTTCCGCGCGTTCTCTTCCTTCCACTTCTGATGGGCCGGACACACCGGCTTGAAGTCGCAGAAGTTACAAGCCTTCGTAGAAGGGCTGGGGTCGAAGTATTCCTTCAACATGACCTTCCGCGTCTCGACCGAGCGGTGGGCGAGGGTCTTCAGATCGCTCCGGTCGCAGGACACCTCGACCAAGCCGCTCCACTCTTCCGGCTTCCCCTCGTAGGGCTTGTTCGGACCGACTTCCTTCGGAGGAACGCCCTCGGGGAACCGGAAGTAGGCAAAGGCCAGCCGATTGGGAATCACGTTGTAGGCGACGAAGTAGCACAGGGCGTACCACCGAAGCTGATCAGCGTTCGTGTGGCGTCCGGGGCTCATCGAGTTCTTCCCGTCAACGATCGTCGTACCGTTGTCGTCGCGTCGGATGATGAGGTCGGGGCGACCCGCGATCTTCGTGAACTTGTCCACGTAGCCAGAAAGCTCGACTTCGGACTTCGCGTACTGACCGAGAAGGCGATTCCGCCTCATCGTGCGGAGGTAGTTGAGAATCCCTTCGAGACAGATCCGAAGCAGGACCTCCTTCGGGGGAGACTTGTCGTGCTTCACCCGAGAGTTCTCGGTCCAGTCCTCGTCCCACTCGATGTAGGTCTTCGAGAGACGTAGGGCGAAATCCTTCTCGACAATCTCCGTCAAGCGCTGTACCAGCGTCGCGGGCTCGCGCCACAGCTCATCGTTGTAGAGGCGCTCGATCGCCCAGGACAGGACGTTTCCCATCATGGCGTTGTGACCCGACATCCGGACCTCAGGGAGAGGCTTCCCCTTCCCGGGCCCTCGGCCGAGATCGATCACACCGAATCCGTGCTTCCACAGGTACTTCTGCGGGCACTCTTCGTAGGCCTCGATGTGGGACCACCACAAATAACGTTCGGATGACATAGCCATGGACGCTACCCTCCTGCCTTCTCGACGTAGAGGATGGCTTGCTCTTTCACCATCGAGGGGACGTCCAGGTCTCGGATCGCGTCTCGGATTGAGCGGTCATTCCCGTCCGAGAGGATCTTCTGGATGCTATCGACGAAGTCCTCCATCATGTTCTCTCGGATCTTCCGAACGTCGCGAGCTTCAAGATCGAACACTTCGGAGTTGGGCGCGTACTCCAGGGGGATCTTCTCGCACGAAACCCCCCTCGCGTCGAACGAAAGGTGTACCACGGAGGGAATCCGATCCAGGTCATCTTGGGCTAGGGAACCCCGAGTCAGCGAGCCCACGTTCACGATCGTCTTCCCGGCCGCCGTGTGAGTGATGCCTTGGTCCCGGTGCCAGTGGCCGAACAGAAACACGTCCGGGTCCAGATCATCCAAGTCGGCGTACTTGATCACGTCTTCCGACTCGAAAAGCGTCCCTCCTGACGGAGAGGCCAGAACGTGAGCCATCGCCACCAAGTAGTCCTCCGAACCCTTCTTGATCCGGGTGAAGCGCTCGAAGTCGTACTTCGTTCCGTGGTAAGGAACCCCCACGACCCGAACTCGAATCCCACCCTCTTCGAACAGCCCCTCGTATTCATCGTAGCAACGGCGGAAGGCCTCGGCACCGAACAGAACTCCCAGAGGCTGCTGTGGCAGGAACGAGTAGTCCCCGTAGACACAGTCGTGGTTACCCACGTTCCCGTAGACCGGGCAGGGGTACTTCTGGTGAAGCTCGATTACTCTCCGGACGAGCGAGTGGGAGTTCCGAGTCGGGCTCTTGATGTCGAAGAAGTCCCCTCCATCCAGAACGGCCTTCGCCTTCAGACGTCGAGCGATCTCCCCAACCTGGGTGAGCTTACCGATCACCGTCTCCGTCCAGTCATCCTTCCGCGAGCGCGGGGTGTGGTCGGAAAGGTGAACGTCCGTTCGCCAGATCAAGGAGATCGAAGGGCTCACCTCAGAGGGTTCCCTTCAACGACGGGTAGTTCCGATCGAACCAGGAAACGGCCTCGCGTCCCGACTGGCTCATGATGATCCCGTTCCGAAGCGAAGAGAACAGGGACTTCAGGGCGACCTTGGCCAAGGCCGAGTCCGCCTCCTGAAGGTGGTAGTCGGCGACGAGGAGACTCACGATCTGATCCTCGTTGCCAGAGAGTTCGAAGCTTCCCGTAAGCCAGAAGCTCATCGAGGCCCCTGCCGCGTAGGCGTCGGTCTCGTACTTCACACGAGACTCAGTCTCCGTCGCATAGAGCCAGAGGAACTCCGTGCTCGAAGCGTGGAACTGGATCACGTGTTGGATCTCATGGGTGAGGATCTGGATGAACTCCCGAGGATCTCCGTTGAGGGTCGCGTCGGGCATGTAGACCGTGTCCCCGAGCGTCGTCGTGATCCGAGTCAGGAAGTCCGAGCCGGACGCGAGCCCCCCGGTTCCGAGCGTACGGGCGAGGTCGAACCCCGTCGCGACGGCCTTCATGACGTCAGAGGTCTCCTTCTGGACGACCTTCGCCCCGAACTTCCCGCACATGTACGAAGAGAACTCGGCCGCTACCTTCTTCATGTCGACGGTCATGGCTGACCTCCCGCGCAGGCCGACTGAGGGACACAAGCGTGGACCCCGTCGGACGTCATACAACAGACCGCCCCGAGCGAGGCACAGGTCACGTCCCCTACCGGAGACCAACGCTGAGTCCCTGAACAGACCTGGGGGCGATCGTCGATACACGTCGAGGTACTCGGAGCGCATCCGCTAGGAGCCGGTAGGTGTGGGCAACCGCTGACGACGAGCGTCAGGACGAGACTAGTGAGAATGGGCTTCATGATCCGCTCCGCAGAAGGGGCATTTTCCGGATTCCCGGAAGAGAGTCTCCACCTCGGAAACCGAGGTACCGTGTTCCTGGCGGAGCGTTTCGAGCTTAGCTGTAAGAGTCCCTACCGTCGCCTTAGCGGCCTTCCACTTCTCAGCCAGGGTACGGAGCGCCTCGATACGGTCGCGGGCTTCTAGAGCCCCTTTCGGGTCCGGGAGGACCATCGCCCTAAACCCCTCTGAGGCTTTCCGGGATAGGTCTCGTTCCGACTTCGCCTTCGCGAGCCGAGACCCGGTTCCGGAGACCCACTCTAGAGCCGCACTGGTCTTCTTCGCCCGGGCGACTAGGTCAGGATCTCCGATCGTGATCCCCTTCGCGGGAAGCAGCTTCGACAGCACCTCCTTCGAGGTTACCAGTCGATCTCGAAGGCCTGAGACTTCGGAGTACGCCTTCTGTCCGGCCTTGATTCGGTCCGACCCAGAGATCTCGACCTTCCTCACTGGAAGAAGCTTCGAGACTGCATCCCTGGACGAGACCCACCGCTCCCTGAGGGCCAGTATCTCCCGATGAGAGCGGCGTCCGCCCTCGATCTTCTCGTTCAAAGGGCCCAACGCCCGAACCTTCGAGGCGAGGTCGTCCAGCCCGTCGAACTTCTGTAGTTCCAACTCGAACCGAGTCGTGTCCGCCGTCCGAACCTTCAGATCCGAGGCGGCGCTACGACGGTCAGACTGAGAGAGACGAAGAGCTTCGTTGAGAACGCCGACCTTATCGATGTTCGCGATCGCTTCCGCGAGAACGCTCCCCGGCTTGTCGAGGAGGAAGATCTGTCCCACGAACTGGTGGGCGAACTGGGGCCACAAGTCGGCCCCTGTAGCCTCGATCGGATAGACCCCAAGCTTCTTCACGTCCTCGGGAGCCCCGGATCCGACCCGTTCGAGCGTCGTCCCGTCCAGCTCGTACCGATTCACCTTCGGGCCCTTCTCCCAGGAGAGCTTGTGGCCGTCCGAGAAAGAGAGGTCCACTTTCGAGGAGTCCTTCCCGGAACGGACGAAGCTCGTCCCACGAGTGTTCGTGAACGCCCCGAAGATCGCTCGGATCAGCGCCGTCTTCCCTGAGTTGTTCGGACCGGTGATGATCGTGAGACCATTCACCTCAATCGTCACATCCCCGATAGACTGGAAGTCGCGGACTCGAACCGAAAAAGGCATTGACCACCTCCGCAAGGGGCCGAGAGGCCCCCGCGTTCGTAGACGCTACGCGAAAGGAATCAGGCCTCTTCGCTCTCTTCCGCAGCCTTCTTCTTCGCTGCCAACTCTTCCTCGGTCGGGGGAAGAATGTCGTCGAACAGGTTGTCGGTGACGGCGTCGTCCTCGAAGATCTCCGATCCGTCCGGGCCTTCGTCCGCCGATTCCGACGCCTTCACGGCGCTCAGCTTCGGGACGAGGAGGCTGAAGAGCGTCTGGAGGGCGCCCTTCCTCTCGGCGATCTGCTTGATCAGCGGATCCATACCCTGGGCACGGATCGAGCCGCCCGGAGCGCCCTCCCACTCGTACCACGAACCGCTCTTCCCGATCACCTTGTAGACGATCGCGAGATCGACGACGGATCGGTTGTTGTCGATGCCGACGCCGGACTTGAGATAGAACTTCTGCTCGTGGTGGACGGAGTCGCTCACCTTGCACTTGTCGAGCTTCGCGAGAACGACCGTGCCGGTCACCATCTCCTCGGTCTTCCCGGTGATGGCGTTGAAGGTCTTCGTCTTCTCCTTGTTGAAGACGCGGAGCATCATCCGCACCGCCGAGTAATACTTCCAGGCCTCTCCGCCCTGGGGCTCGGCGTCCGGTCCGTGGCCCTGGGAGTTGATCTTCTTTCGAAGCTGGGAGATGCCGATCACGCAAGAGTCGCTCTTGCGAATCAGGGTCTTGAACTTCGGGAGGAACTGGCTCCACTTCTGAGCCACGAGGCCAATCCGTCCCTGGTCGCCTTCGTCCTCGATGTTCCGATGGAACAGGTCGTGGGGAACGCCTGCGCCCACCGAGTCGAGGACGATCAGGTCCACTCCGGCGCTCGCCATCTGGACCATGATCTTCAGACCCTCTTCGAGGGTGTTCGGCTGCATCAGGAGGAACCGCGACTCGTCCTTCACCGGAACTCCGAGAGTCTCGGCCCAACGAGGATCGACCTCGTTCTCCCAGTCGATGTAGACGCACGTCCCGCCCATCGCGCAGACGGAGGCCGCCGTAGAGAGCGCGAGGGTGGTCTTACCCGCGCCCGCGTTCCCGTAGATGTTGATGATGCGACCCTTCGGAAGACCCGGGCAGGGAGCGACTCCCCGAGAGTTGGGACGACCTCCCACGAGGAAGTCCACCACCATCGCCCCCGTCGGGATGTGGGGCATCGAAGCCTTCAGCTGTCCCTCGGTGAGAGGGACGACGTGATCTTCCTTCAGGATCTTCTTCAGGGCTTCCCGCGCTCCGATCAGCGGGCTGTTCCCCTTCTTGTTCATGATCGGCTTCGCAGCCGCCTTCTGCTGAACGGTCTTCAGGATCGCCGACGTGTTCGGCGCCTTCTTCTCGACCTTCTCGGACTTCTCGGGGGTGGGACTCATAGGCTCTTGTCTCTTTTCGTTCCGGGGAGTCCGCGAGCCGTTAGGAGGCCTTCGACCAGAGGAAGAACCTGTCTTCCTCTCGATACATCAGGCCCTTCTCAACGACTTGTCCGGCTCTCTTCCCCCGCTTGAAGGTGTGGATCAATAGGAACTGCTTTTGCTCTACAGGTGTGAGGGTCTCCGCGGAGATCTCCCCTTCATAGAGCTTCCAGAAACGACCAGCGAGGCGCCCGATCAAATAGGCGTCCGCTTCGTTGTGATTCCAGGTCCCCCCTCCCGCATCCGCACGCGCGGCCTGAACCATGTCGCCCTTCATCATCTTCCAAGACTTCGGTCTCGCTAGCGATTCTCTCGCGTGAGACTTGCCCTGGCCGGGTGAGAAGTAGACGACGTCCTTCTGCTCGATTCGAAGGGCTTCGTTCGAGTAGAGGAACAGGCCGTACATGCCCTCGGAGAAGAGGTCGTTGAAGATCGGAGACTCGATCCCAACGCGGTCCGGCCGAACTTCCTGAATGAGTTTCCGAAGAGACTCCCTCATGAAGATATACCGGTCCACGAAGGTCATGCTCGCCTTCGTAGAGAATCGACCCCTCGCCGGACAGCGCTCCGCTCCGAGCGCCTCTGTCTCATGGACGGCCCATCCGAAGGCCGTCAGCGAGGGGTCGAGCCCTAGGATCCTCATCTCAGGTGAGGATGTCGTCGAGCATGGAGTCGAACTCCTTGTCCGACTTCGCAGCTCCGCCCGCTCCTCCGCCGCCACCGCCCGGTCCGCCACCCGGACGGCCGCCGCCGTTGCCCGAGCTCATCTTCTCGCGGATCTGGTCGAGCGTGAGATCCTGGGCCAGCTCACCGGCGAGCTGCGGGATCGCCGCCTTCGTCGCTTCGATGATGAGGTTGGCGCGCGCCGGATCCTTCTCGTAGAGCTTCCGGAAGAGGTTCTCCCGGCACGGGGAGATCGTGATCTTCTGGTACTGGGCGTCCGTGCAGTGGAGCGTGAGGTCGTGCTGGCCGAGCGGGAACTCGCCGTGGTTCTGCTCGATGTTCCGGTACTTGTCCGTGGAGAAGATCCACGGCATGACCTGGAACTTGTTCTCCGCGAAGCCGGACTTGTCGAGCATGCCCTTCGAGTCCGTGGGCCACAGGGCGATCAGCGTCGCGACCTGCATCTTCGACTGCTGACCCGCGAGCTTCACCCACTCCGGACCGTGGTCGATGAAGTACCCGACGCCCTGGAGGTAGAGGCGCTTCACGCCGAGGAACTTCGGGGTCTTCGCGTCGAGGTCGGGCTTCCCCTCCTCCATCCCCGGCCAGTACACGAACGAGATGCGGTACTTCTCGTCCTGCTTCGCCTTGAAGCGACGGTTCTTCGAACCGAGATTGTCGTCTCCGACTCCGAAACCAAACTCTTCGAAACCACTCATGGCTACTCTCTCCTGTTTGAACGAGGGCTAGTGTCATTCACTGATATGAAGGGACACCCTCTGGACATTCCTCTTTACGCTCTAACTAGGTATCAAACCCTGACAAAATGTCATCCAGTGTCTTATCCACCATCGGTTCGACGACAATGGGCTTCGGAAGGTGGTCGCCCAACCCCTCAAGAGCCTTGTCTACGTCCGAGTCCGCGTCCACTCCTGAGGGAAGTTCCTGACGAGGCCCCACCTCTTCGAACAGCTCATCTACGCTGTTCGGACCCGGACTCGCTACGACGGTCTCTGTCTCCACCTCCTCTGCTACAGATGTACCCACAACGGGCTCCGGAGCCGCCTCGATTTCACTCAAAGCGTTATCCAGGAGCGAGTCCACTTCATCCGGGGTACCGGCGACGTGGCCCGAGGAAGGTCCGGGAACGCGACGGGTATTCCCCCATCGTCCCCCCAACCCGATCTCTTCCTGACAGATCTTGAGCTGATCCCGGAGACGGGAAGCGATGTCCTTCAGGTCGTTCCGCTTCGTTCGGATGACGGTGATTACCGCCTCCAGATCTTCCACGGCGAACAGAAGGGCGCTGATCCGCTCGCGTTCGACACGAAGTTTGGTGTGAGCGATCGCGAGACGATCCGAGTAGCTCGGGCCAGATCGAACCTCCGGATTGTTCGTCATGAGGTCCTGGACCGAAAGCTCGAACATCGCCTCCGAGCGACGGTGCTCGCGCTTGTACCAGTGGAGATCTTGCGAGACCTCCAGGAACATCCTCTCGGTCCTCGACAAGTACCCCCTACACTCCGAGGTCTTCGCGTTCAGACGCTTCGGACCCAACTCCAAAGGATCCGAGTCCAGATCCATCTGCATGGATGCCAGATCCTGATAGAACTTCGTGATTCGGTCGGGGGAAACGGAAGGGGCGTCGTTCGTCGTTGAGTTGGTCATTTGTCCTGACCCTCCACTTCGTTGATGGCCTCGACGAGGAGTTTCGCATATCCGGCCTTCGCCGCCGAGATAGCGTCAGCGCCTTGTTCGGGGGAGATGTTACCCCCTGCCACCGCATTTCTAAATGCGGCCAGATCAGCCTCTCTCGCCAACAAACAGTTGGCCACGACAGCCTCTTTCAAGGTCATCGGTTTTCCACCATCGTCGTCTGTGAGGGAGAACTCAGCCGTGAAGCCCGCCTGAGAATCCCCCAAGCGACCTTTCACCGAACGAGTAGCGATCACCTTCGTGACTCGGAGACCCGCCTTCACCCTCAGGACTAGTTCCCGGATCTCATCCTTCGTCGCCATGTGCTCCTGCCAGTAGTCGATCGCAGAGAAGCGTGTTGCGGGCGCTCTCCCTCTCGTTGTTGACCGCTCGAATCAGAGCCGTCCTCGTCCCAGCGAGAACGACCTTCTTCTTGGCCCGAGTGACGGCCGTGTAGAGAAGGTTCCGCTGGAGCTGATGGGCGAAGGAATCCACCACGGGCATGATGATCACGTCGTACTCTTGTCCCTGGGACTTGTGTACGGTGATGGCGTACGCCAGTCGCAAGATCAACGGTACCTTCGCGAAAGGAACCTTGATGTGGAGGACCGGCGGACCGTGGATCTTGATCTCGACCTCTTTCGCCTTTCGGTCGATCGTGACGACCTTCCCGACGTCTCCGTTGAAGACGCTGAGCTTGTAGTCGTTCCGGACGACCATGATCCGGTCGTCCTCGCGGATGATCTCGGATCCGATCTTCATCTCGCGAAGAGACGGCTGCTTCGGGTTGAGTAGCTCCCGAAGGCGAGAGTTCAACGTCGTAACTCCCACCGGACCGGAATGCCGAGGGGAAAGGACCTGGAAGGTGGTCGGGGCGAGGCCCGAACGAGAGGCGACCTGTGAGGCGGCGAAGAGCTTCTCGGCCGCCTTCACGATCAGCTCGGCGACCTGGTCTTCATCCCTCATCTCCATCAGAGCGAAGTCGGTCCCTCTCGGAGCTTCGGGGACCTCGCCGCGATGGATCGAATGGGCGGCGTGGATGATGGGGGAAGTATCGCTCTGACGGAAGATCTCGGTCAAAGCGACGGTCGGAAAGAGCTTCGAGGCGATCAGGTCTCGAAGAACGTTCCCGGGCCCCACGGAGGGAAGCTGGGCGGCGTCTCCTACGAAGACCAATCGGGCGTCCTGTCTCGTACAGGTCAAGATCCGATAGAGCAGGTGCTGATCCACCATCGAGGACTCATCCACGATGACGACCTCGGCGGGGTGGGGGTTGTCGATCGAGTAGCCCCACTCCTCCGCAGCCCCGTCGGTTCCGGATAGACCGCCCTCGCTGTCCCCCACGATTCCCGCGTAGGTAGAATCGCGGGAAGAGGAGGAGATACCGGCCGACTTGAAGGCTCGGTGGATAGTGGCAGCCGGAGCCCCCGTAACACTCGCTACGCGCTTCGCGGCGATACCCGTGGGGGCTACGACCAGGAAGGGGATCCCAGCCTCCTGCAGCAAGGTAACCGCCATACGGAGGCTGGTGGTTTTACCGGTTCCCGGAAGACCCGAGATTATGGATACCGGCTGACAGACCGCGTTCCTAACGCCGTTGGCCTGCTCCGCCGAAAGGGAAATGGAGCCCGAAGCCCCGAAGCGCTCCAGAGCGAGATTGACGGCCTCCAGAAGGGTCGAGGCGACCTCGCTCTCCCCCAGGAGGGCCCGGATGTAGATCGCTTCGATCTCCGGCTTCATCTTCGCGTTCGCCGCGCGTTCCAGGAGGATCTCCGCGGCGTCGTGCTCGATCTTGTACGACCAGGGGTCGTAGATCGCAGTGAGGCCCTCTCGAACGAAGCGGTCGACGATCAACAAGTCCGCGTCGGCGAGAGTCTTGATAGCTCGGGCGATATCTCGATCTTGGAACTGGGAGTCGATCGACTTCACCCCGCTCAGCATCTCTCCCGTAGCCGAGTAGAGATGACCGAAACCTCTCCCCGATCGGCAAGAGTAGAGAACAGCCCCCTCGATTCGAGAGTGGTTCGTCGGGGACGTATCGAGACCAAGACGGATAGCGACCCCGTCAGCATCGTTGAACGTCACCCCATCGATCTGAACCAAGGCCCACGGATTGACCGAGAGGACCTCTTGAGCCTTGTCTCCGAAGCGACCCCAGATCTGGCGAATCCTCCCCTGAGGAAGATTGAGGTCGTTCAGGAAGTCCAGAGCGCGGAAGTGGGCGCGGGCCGCCTGCCATCGACTATGGATGTGGAGAGCGGTGAACTTCGTGAGTCCGGGGATCGCCTCGATCTTCTCCGCGTCCGTGAGAGCCGTGGCTAGGTCTTCCCCGTAGGCCGCTCGGAGCTTGGCGGCGATCGCCGGGCCCACCCCTTGAGAGACGAGGATCTTCTCGCACGTATCCGCGTCCCAGTCCTTCTTCATGACCGGAGCGCGGAGAATCCGGAGCTGGCGTCCGTACTGAGGGTGGTTGTCCCACTTCCCCTCGAAGCCGAACCAAGAGCCCACCCCCACCGACATCCCGGGGATATCCCCTCGGACCGTTACCACCCCTTCCGAGGCCATGTCCCCGAAGTCTGGTTCCTTCTTTTCCTCGGTTTTGTCGGAGGCAGCCGAAGCATCCAAGACCATCTTCAGGATGTAGAACGCCTTCGCCTCGTTCTCGAAGATGACGCTGTGTACGCGACCCGAGTAGTAGTTCATCGGCGAGGGTTCTTGAGCTTGTTCAAGGTTTCGATGAGTCCGATCAGGTCCTTCGAGAGGTCGTCCGGAGAGAGGGGACCCTTCAGATCGAGCTTCGAAGGCATCACGAAGAACTTGCATCGGTGACCCACGAGGTATTCGAGAGGAGGGAAGTTCAGTCCGGGGATCTCCCACCAAGAACCCTTCTTCCGAAGGACGCCTGTACCATACATACAGAGCAAGCTCTTCCAGGGATCGATGTGGTGTCCGTACCCGCAAACCCCCGAAGATTGAAGGGCGCAAGATCCAAACCCCCAAACATCTCTCTTCCAGGTAGGTCCCGTAGGCCCCATATCTGGAAGATGAGCGATCAGGGCATACACCTCTTGACCCTCAAACACGGAGAAATCGAGGGTCTCGGCCTGACCGTCTTTCTCACAAAGCAAGAGGGCCCCGTCCGTGAAGACGAGACCCTCTGACACGATGTTAGGAATCGAACTCACGATTCCTTGTTACGCTTCTGAAAGGAAAAGGGAATCAGATCTCGCAGGCACCGCCTACACAAGCGGCTTCCTGGGCTCCATTCCCCTCGTCCATCGTCTCGTAGAACGAGAGTTCGTTGAAGTGAACCGCGGGCATCGAGGCCACGGCCTCATTGTACTGATCCTCGGTCAGCTCCACGTACGGAGCGAGCTTGTAGAGGCCGCCGTCGTGGGGAAGGAAAGAGAGACCGGTGACGGAGTCGAAGTGGTTCCAGAGCCACTCCCCGACCGGACCCCACTCCTCGTCGCGGACGTAGATCGTAGCCGACTGGTTGTGGCCCTTGTCGCCACACCAGGTCTCCATGATCTTCAGATAGCGTTCGAGCTGGTCGAGCGCCTTCTCGTCGTGGCGGGTCATCGCCCCTTCCGGAGCGCGGACGGGGAACCGAGCGACCCAGACGTCCACGTCCTTGTCTTCGAGGTGCTCCTGGCCGTTCTCCTTGAAGACCGGGACGCCGAAGTCGCGGATCAGGCGGAAGAGCGGATCCTTCGCCGAGATCCGGACGTGACGGAAGTAGAACTTCGCGTAGCGGGGGTGGAAGCCCGAAGCGCAGTCCACGAACTGAGAGGAGTTCCCCGAGGGCTTCCCGCAGGTCACCGCTGCCGGACGATTGATCCCGATCTGATCGGCCGCGAGGATCGCCGTCGAACGCGCGATCGCGTTGAGGTAGGTCATCGAGTCCTTGTCCCCGGAGAGAGCCGGGTTGTCGCACTGACCCGTGATGTCCACTCCGAGAAGACGGTCCTCGTCGCAGAGTTCGGCCCAAGCCGGACGCAGGTACGGGAAGTGGGTGTAGCTGGACTGGACCGACCCGATCCAGGTCGCGATCCGGATCTTCTCCGCCATCGTCTCGACCGTGTCGTGGGAGCGCATCACCGCCGCCGTGAGGTTGCAGAACTGACCGCCGCCGCCCTCGCCTGTCCACGGGTCGAGCGCGCGCTTGAAGCGGAGGAGGATCTCCCCACACGGATTCGAGCGGAACTCGCCGCCACGCTTCAGGCGCTTCTCGGGACCCGTGATGTAGAACCCGCGCTCCCCCGAGCCCGACTTCGCGAGCGCGTTCCACTCGCGATCGAAGACCTCGCGCGTCGGCTTCTCTTCGAAGACTGCCGAGTTGTTCGCCATGTAGCGAATCGTCGGGAACTGGCCGAGGCTCCAGTCCTTCGCCTGACGCATCTCCGTGTCGTCCGGATCCGAGAACGAGATCAGAGAGGCGCGGCGGAACCCGCCGACCATGACGATCTCCGCGATCATGCACATGATGTCGTGGGCCTCGACGGACTTCAGCCCGCGGCCGACCGCCCCGCGAATCGTCTCGCGTGAGAAGTCCAGAACGCGCTTCAACGGCTCCGGACCCGAAGCCCGCCCGCCCTTCGTCTTCAGCCGAGCGCCCTTCGGACGGATCCGATCGTAGTGGAACGTCACGTCGTCACCGCGATGGAAGGCGGTGATGCCGAAGAAGACCGCGTCCGCCCAGCCCTCGGTCGAGTCCTGGATGACGTAGTCGACGCTGTTCCCTGTCGACTCGGAGATCTTCGGGAGGTTGTCCACGAACGTTCGCTCGACCGAGAATCCGACGCCCGTGCCCTGCATCAGGATGTAGAGGGCCTCGGAGAACGCCTTCAGGTTGTCCACCGGAAGGAAGGAGCAGTTGTAGCCGCACGTGTTGTCGCGAGTCATCGCGTCGCCCGCACACCAGAGCGAACGCATCGACGGCATCACGTCGAGATTCAGGATCGCGTCGTAGGCCTTCTGCTGAAGGTCGTTCGGGACGTTCTTCCCGCGGAAGATGAAGTTGACGTAGCGTGACACCGTCTCCGGCCACGACTCCCTACGTCTCTCTTCCTCCAGCCACCTACTGTAGGTGCGCGTGTAGACGAACTCACTCAGTAGATTCGGGAAAGAGAAACCCGCTTCGAGCATGTGTCAACCCCGTGGTTTGAAGAACGAAAAAAAGGGACGAGTCTGGGGATCCCGTCCTTCTTGAGAATCAAGAGGCAGGTCCTCAGTCTACCAACTCCACACTCATCGAATGGAGGCGAAGTAGGTAAAGACCGAGGCACATTTACCAAGAAACCGAGACATCACCCCGCCAGCAGATTCAGCAACGCGGACTCTAGGTACGAGAAGGGGGAGATGGAACCCTGGAACACGAGTGTCTGAGATTCCGCTACGACACGAATCAACTTCGCACACCCGGATACCTTCCACTGAAGAGCGCACGGGAGAATCTTGTTCTCCCAGTACCAGGGATTCGCCCCCACACTTCTCGCCGCCGACTCGGGAGACATCTTCAGTTCGGAGAGGTGTGCTGCCTGTAGCCATCGAGTCAGCGCCGGGGTTAGAACCCTACCGCACAACTCGATCGTTGAGTCACCACCGCGAGAATTTTTGTACTTGGTCATCTCCAACACGAAACGGCGACGATCTCTTGATCCGAGCGCGTCCGCGATCGCGTTCCCGTCCGTCTCGGCGATTGGTGCCATCGTCTCTCGAAGATGAGCCGCTGTGATCGTCGCGGCGGAGCCCGCGAGTAGACTCGCCTTCTGGACTTCGAAGGAGATCATGCCCAGGTCGATCCCGACTCTCTTCACCAGGGAGAGCGCGAGGTCGAAGTCCAGAGGGTTCCCTCGGGTCCGAGCTTCACTCACGGCGAAGTTCGCCGCGTACTCGTCCATCTTGTAGAAGGCAGGGAGGGTGAAGATCTTCGTCTTCGCCTTCGGCACGAGATCGAAGACCGGGCCGGAAGGCTTGTCTTCCTCCGAGACGAGAAGGAAAGTGATCGAGGGGTCTTCGGACGCGATGTGCTGGGTGAGCGTAGGTAGCGGGAGCTTCTCCGGACTCCTCACCACCACTAGGTTCTGAGAGGTGAACATCACCGACATGGAGAACACGGTCTCCAAGGCATCCTTGTCGCCCCCCTCTATCTCGGTGACCGCCCATCCCTCCGAGGCGCGAGTTGAGCTGATCTTCGAGATCAGTCTTCGCCTCTGGTACTCGTCGGACCCAGCCACCAGCAATACAGGTTCGGCTTTCACTAGACCCCCACCAAGAAAGCCGCGAGGACTCGGGCCGGGGTAAGGGCCGTCCGCCGCGTGTGTAGATCACGTACGGAGCCCCAGAGAGCTAGGAGGTCGTTCCGTAGGTTCGGATCCGAAAGACCCTCCTGGATGGCTTCTACGAGCGCGAGGAGCACAAACTCCTCGTCCCCCTTCGACTCCTTCAGCTCGGAGACGATCTCGGACCAGTTCTTCCCCAGGTAGGCCTTCAGGAGCCGGTCGGCCTGGGTACGGCTAAGCGAGACCCGCTCGTCCACCCCCGGAACGAACGTGTGGAGGGTCCGAGACCGAAGAGTGGGGATCACCCCACCGAAGTCCCACGCCCAGAGGAAGGGTCGAATCTTCCCCGGTACGAACTCCTCGATCGTCTTGAGAAGGACGTCCCCCACCTCGGGAGTGATCTCGTCCAGAGGACCGACCACTACACCCCAAGGCTTCTCTCCGATCGGAGTCTGACTCAGAAGAGACACCAACTCTCGGGCGTCCCCCTTCTTCATAGCCTCCCCAGAAGTACCGAAAGGAAGAACTAGCCCATATTCCTTGGCCTCATTCTTCGCTGCGGCTTCTGACCCCGGGCCGTGATAGAGTGATACGGATCCGATCTCCATGAGAACGGAACCTTACGCCCTAGAGCTTACCTTTCGACTCCAACGCCTGGTACACAGTCGGGTAGTTGGTCTTCATCTCCCCTCGACCAATACCACCAAGGTACGAAGCGACCTGCTGAAAGCTTCTACCGTCCTCGACCATTTCCATGGCCTTGTCTTCCTGGTCTCGACGGAAGGAATCGAGCTTCCCCTTAGCACCGGCTTGCCTCGACGACTCCCAGACCCTCGTCCCCAGGCCGCTGCTGTTCAGGGTGGCGACCTCGATCTTCACCCCGTTCTTCGAAAGCTTGTAGTTGGCGCGAAACCCGCCGTGTTCCACGTTGGCGTGGTCCATCTTCCAACCGGCCTTCTCCAAGGCGTCGGTCACGTCGGTGTCGTTCTTCTTCTTCGAGGTCCAGGCCAAGGCCCCCGCGACCGGAGGAGTGAGACGGATCCCCGCCTTCTTCAGATCCGCTACGAAGGCCGGAACATCGGCCGCCTCCTTCAAGACCGGAAGAAGCGTCGACCGGAGTTCAGGCTTCGAGTGAGCGAGACGAATCAGTTGGGAGCGGAGGGCCATACGAGGTTGAGTTGATAGGCTTCCTACTTTCGTAGGTTCCCACTTCACCGTCCCGCGAGTCTTCTCCAAGGCATCCTGATACTCCTGATCGGAGGGTTCCTTCTTGGTCATCCGGGCGGGCTTGAAGGTTTCGAACACGCGGAGGTTCGAGGCTGGGATACGACCTTCGTAGGCGACCGTCCCCTTCGCTCGAAGGGTCGAGAGCATCTTCTGTTCGAACTTCCGGGCGATCTCGTCCGCGTTCGGCTTACCCCTCCAGTTCCCCTTGAAGTGAACATCCTGTTGATCGGAGGGCATCTCTGGCATGACGCTACTCAGCCATCCGCCGTTGTCTTCGTCGAGACGAAACTTCGTGAAGTCGTTCACCTCGACTTCGAGGACTACGGCGATCGACCTATCGATCGAAGCCGCCCGCGCCGCGTACTTCTCGGCTTCGGAGACCTTCGTGGTCAGATAGACCATGCGATCCGAATAGCCCTTGATCACGTCGTTGGAGTAGGCGTCCTCATCAATCCCTGTAGGACTCCCGGGACGCAGACCCTTGATCTTGATCACCTTCCAACGGACCGCCGACGTTCCGTGATACATCTTCACGGAACCGAAGCTCTTCGAGGAGACCTCGTCGACCGTGTCGACTTCGCTCGACCCGAGGATCTCTCCGACTGTCTTGTTCCTCCAGACAGGAGACTTGAAGATCCGGTAATCGCTCTGGACGAACCCGCCCTGTAGGAGCGCCTTCAGAATCTTCCGAACCTTCCGAGGATCGTCCTCCAGCTCTGTGTCGGCGTGAGGGTACGCGTACGAGCCGTTCCCCTTGATCGCGGGATACCGAGACTGGGTCTTCGACTCAAACGGGCTGAGGTCGAGCGTTCCCGTGCTCGGGTCTACTCCGATGATCGGAGAGTAGTAGAACTTGTCGTCCTCTCGATACGAGAGACGGGCGCTGACGCCAGTTAGAAAGAGAACTCCGGTCGGGTTGTAGCTGTACGTCCCCGTCATTTCCGTCCGCGTCTGTTCCCAGACGAGAAACGGAGCCCCAGGGGAATGCTTGTCCTGAATCCGGTAGGCGACTCGAAGCATGGACCTACGAGGCGCTTTCAGGGAAGTGCTTCTTGATCCACCCCTCTGGATCCTTCTTGTACTCTTCCTTCTCGCTCCTCACGTCGGCCCGCGCCCTATCCTTTGCGGCTCCTCCCTCATAGTCCCCGAAGTCAACCCGCTTGTGGTTGTAGAGAGCGAAGGATACCCAGCGCTTCCCGCCCAGGTACGACATGGCCTTGAACGTTGGGGTTTCCTCCGCCGTCAAGATGGGTAGAAGGTGTTCTCGAAGCTCGGGCTTCTCGTGAGCGAGTCGAATCAGCCTCGTACGCAGAGGAGTCATACCCACAGAACGAGCGATAGCGAAATTCTCGGCCGTGGGATCGAACCACGATTCGCGGATTCAAAGTCCGCTGTCCTGCCGTTGGACGAGCCGAGATCAATTCGGGAGGAAGGGGTCGAACCTTCTTCTGCGGATTCAAAGTCCGCGGTCCTAGCCAGCGCGTAGACGACTCCCGATCAACGCTCGAAGGAGCGTCGTTGCAGGAGAGCCGGAAGCTGGCGCTTGAATTCGGGCCGCAAGATGGAGAACCTTCGCGAGAAGATACCCCACTCGGACGCGGACGTCTCCTCGAAAAGCGGGATGTACACATACCCGCCTTCAGTTCGGAGCCCGTCCTTCTTCGTCTCGCTCATCTTACATGACCCCACGGGGAATTGAACCCACGTTCCGGAGGGTGAAAATCTCCGATCCTAACCAATAGACGATGGGGCCAAGAGGAAACCAGAAACCAGAGCCCTCAGTCGGGATCGAACCGACGACATCCGCATTACAAGGGCGGTGCTCTTCCAACTGAGCTATGAGGGCGAAGGAAGGGGCGGCGAACCGCCCCTCTCACTCACAGTGCCGCAGCCGCCTCCTGAGCGGCGACCGGGGCCGGGGCCTTCTCTTCGAGAGAGACGGCCTCGATCTTCTTCACCCAGTGATCCTTGCCCGAGCCCTTGACGAACTCGGTCATGAGGGTGAAGACCTCGTCGGAGAAGCCGCCGACGTTGAGGATGTCCTCACGCGTCGGAGCCTGGCGAGAACCGTTCGGCGCGAGGTCGATGCAGACCATCTTCGCCTTCGGGTTCCGAGCGCGGAGAGCCTCCCACTCGACCATCGCCGCCGTCGGAGACGACGTGTGGCCAGAGGTGTAGGCGTTGTGGACGACCTTCGTGTCCATCCACGACTCGTTGTCCGAGGCGTAGGTGACGGCGTCCACCTTCTCCTTGTTGTGGTTGAGCGCCCTCATCGGCGCCGAGCAGTTCGTCCCGCCCGGCGGGCAAGACGCGATCTGGTTCGCGATCGTCATGATCGAGTCCCGCGGGTTGAACCGAAGGTTGATCACGTTCTCCGTGAACGGGAGAACGATCGCGTCCGGGTTCCGACGCATGAGCGTCGCAGCGATCAGGGCCGCCACGTCACGGCAGGTGACCTTCGTCGCCATCTCGCGCTTCCCCGTGACCGGAGACGCCATCGACCCGGAGACGTCCGGGAAGACTGCGATTCGACCCTCGAAGGCCGGAACGTTCTTCGTCGCGATCTCCATCGCGTCCTGGAGAGCGTTCTGGACCTCCATCGGGACACCCGAGGTGTTCCGGTAGGCGATCAGGAGCTGGTACGGGAAGACCCGAGCCTTCGCGATCGACTCCTCGTCGCGGAGCTTCGCAGCGATGATCTTCACCATCGCCTTGTCCTCGAAGACGCCGTGGCGGAGGAACGTGTTGAGGTTCATCCGCACCGTCTGCCACGAGGCCGAACGTGCCAGCTCGATCCACTGGGCCTTCGTCAGCTTCGTGTTCGTGAGCATCAGGAACGGCACGTCCGGGATCGGACGCGACGGATCCTTCTTCCACGCCTCGAACTCACGAAGCAGCGGGTCCGCCTTCTCCAGGTCGAACTTCTTCCCCACGAGCCACGCGTAGGTCTCCTTCCGAGCGTCCGTCGCCGGCTTCGGGTGGACCATCTTGATCACGTCCGCGATCGACGGCTTGTCGCCCGTCGCCCGGATCAGCTGAGCATCGGTGCGCGCAGCGAACCACGCCTCGACCATCTTCTTCGGAGCCGTCCCGAGGGACTTCCGGCCGACCTTCCCGGAGCGGATGATCTGGACGAAGTTCCGGACCATCTTCGGGTTGTCGAGGATCCGCGAGAACGACGCCCGAAGGGCCGCGATACCTGCCGGTCCCCGAGTCGTGAGGTGAGCCGCGAGGAGCGCCGGAGCGTCCTTCATGAAGGCGGACTTCCGCCCGTAGACGGCCGTCTTCGCGACGAACTCCGGAGAGACCTCGGCCGCAAGCTTCAGGATCGCGTCCAGCTGCTCCTCGTCCGACGTGTAGAACGTCGACCCGAGACAGCCGGTTGCGGTGTACTGAGCGAGGGCCTCCTTCGGGCCCGCCTTGTAGGCGAGACCGCCGGCCGCGTTGAACATGTCGGCGATCGGCGCGACGCGACCCGCCGGAGCGGACTTGAAAAGCTTCTTGTTTGCCACGGTAACACCCCTTCGAACAAAGGAGGGCTCTGGCAACTGGATAGGAGTTCCTTCAGGAAGATTGAACGTGAGGTCGTTGACGACGAACGCTTGCGTAGAGCGTTGTCCGCGGAGGTTCAGGAGGCTGATCAATTCCTCCCGTAGGCAAGCCTACTTAGCACCAACGTAGAGCGTCGCCGACAACTCGGCCTGACCTCACGAAGCGGGTGGTGGGAATCGAACCCACGATCTTCGCGTTGGCAACGCGCTGCTCTACCGCTGAGCTACACCCGCAAAAGAAACTGAGACCCATAGCGACCCGACGTCCCGCGATTACCTCCTCCCCAAGGAGAAACGACCATGGGACTTGATATGCAGCAGCCGTCCGTTGTTACCGTCGATGACACCAGCATCGACGCCCTCTACGATGGGATCCCCGAGGATTGCGTCGTGGGGTACGTTCTGAGGGTAATCGCCGCCTCGGACGCTGGATACGCCCACTGGGAGAAACGATTCCTCGCTCGTCGCGTGGGGGAAAGCGAAGTGATCATCGACGGGATCTGCGACGTCTTCCCGCCCATCCTGAACGCCGGAGCTTCAGCCTGGGCGGTCGAGGTATGCGTCGACAACGGATACGTCTGTGTAGACGTCCAAGGCTCGGCTGATACCCAGGTCTTCTGGTTGGTCGATCTCCACGGAGACGAGATCCCCACGGTCTCCAACGACCGCATGAACCTGAGGACCTCTCGGCGACTCGCGAGATAGACCCTCGAAGAATCTGTCGAGCGAAGCCGAGGTCTGGAATCGAACCAGAGGGTAGCTCCGCGGAAGCTGGGGACCACCCCACAACGGAATCGAACCGTCTCCCTGCCAATGTCTCCCGATCTCGCTCGACACGGAGAGTTGAGGTCCCGCCCCTCATGCCCTTACGGGCACCCATTGTTTAGCAAACAAGGCTGGTCCTCGACCAGGTAACCCTCCAAACACGTTACTAACGGACGCTCACGCGAACCGGACGGAGAGTGAGGGACTCGAACCCCCGAGGGCCTCTCGACCCATGCCGGTGTTCAAAGCCGGTGCCTTAGCCGCTAGGCTAACCCTCCAGGAGTCTGAGAAACCCGCGCTAATCGAAGACGCCCTTGCCTCTTCGGAGGCATGCTCGCCAGAGCTAGGTTTCCCAGACACGGAAGCTGGAGGTCCCGACCCTCAGAGCCTTTCGACTCCCAACCGCTTTCGAGACGGTGCCGATCCCTGATCGGTTCAACTTCCAATTCTACGTTCTGGCCCCGCCACGGAGCCTAGACGACCAGGCAAACTGGCGGGTCGATTGGATGGAGACCTTTGCGTCTCGGATCCGTCGCAGGCCAGAACCTAGAGCGGAAAGGAAGGGTCCCGACCCCCAGACCCTTTCGAGTCCCAACCGCTTTCCAAGCGGTGCCGGCCCCTGGCCAGTTCCCTTTCCAAACAGCTCGCTCGTCTCAGCGTGTATAGCCATCACACTTCATCATCGTCGTCGCTACTCGGATTCGAACCGAGTCTCCTGGGCTCTACCATAGCGTGGCGCCAGCCACTCTCGCTCCGATTCTGATGCACGGATTCGAACCGTGAACTCTGAGACTCACGAACCTTCGGGCTGCAGCCCTACCCGGAACGCGGGATTCGAACCCGCCTGAAGGGAAGGGTTGCTAGACCTCCCCACCGCCGCCTTTCCCTGTCCTCTAGCGAACAGGTACAGACAGCCGCTCACCATCTGGCGTACTTCCGATCGGGGTGACAGGGATCGAACCTGCGATTTCTCGACCCCCAGCCGAGCGCGATACCACTTCGCTACACCCCGAAGAAACTAGAAGACCGAGGTCCTGGAGCCTTTCAACTCCAGGACCGATCAGGTCAGGACCCCTCTTCGATCGGAGCATTCCAGTACACGTAGGAGGCCCACGCGTCCGGGATGTTCGTCAACGAAAACCGCATGGTGACTACCGGGAGATACGCGGGCTTCACGGGCTGCTTGCGCAGCTTCATCCCCGCGCGCTCCGGAGTCCGGTCGGCCTTCTTCTCGTTGCACGAGTAGCAGGCCATCACGATGTTCTCCCAGGTCGTCCTACCGCCGTGAGAGCGGGGGGTGACGTGGTCGTACGTGAGCTTCGAGAGCGGGAGCTTCCCGGTACCCGGAGGGCAGTACTGACAGGTGAAGTTGTCCCGCGTCGCTACGTTCACCCGAGAGAACTTCACGGCCTGCTTCTTGCCGCGGATCCTCCCGAGGAGACGAACGACGGCCGGCATCTTGAAGGAGAGGGTCACGTGGATTTCCTCGTTGTACTCCTCCACTACCTCGGCGACGTTGTCGAGGACCATACACACGGCCCTCTGCCAGTCCACGATCCTGTGGGGTACCCACCCCTGATCCAATACGAGAGTTGTTTGCACGGCCTTACCCACCTTTCCTGAGCTGTTGTTTTGGTTGCGAGAGGAGGGAGTCGAACCCTCACGCCCCGAAGGGCACCGATTTTTGAGACCGGCGCGTCTGCCATTCCGCCACTCTCGCGTCTACTGAAACTTACTCGAAAGGGATGCCCGGGGGGAGAGTCGAACTCCCACGACCGCTAGGATCGCCGCCTTCTGAGGACGGTGTGTCTACCAAGTTCCACCACCCGGGCTCAAAAACCTACTCACTGCGGAAGAGGGGACTTGAACCCCTACGCCACAAGGACACTGGAACCTAAACCCAGCGCGTCTGCCATTCCGCCACTTCCGCTCTACATGGGGACGGGGGGACTTGAACCCCCACGTCACGAAGGACACTAGCACCTCAAGCTAGCGCGTCTGCCTTTCCGCCACGTCCCCATTACGAATCGAACCAGTGCTCGGGGGGAGAGTCGAACTCCCATGACCGCGAAGGATCGTTGGATTCTTAGTCCAGTGTGTCTGCCAGTTCCACCACCCGAGCGTACGAACCGAAGATTGTCCAAGATCGAGAGGGGCCCTCCGAGGAATCCCTCGGGGGCTGATCCTCCCGTCCGGTATGCGCGAAGAGGGGATTGAACCCCCGACCGTCGCCGTGTAAAGGCGCTGCTCTTCCGCTGAGCTATCCGCGCGTTGATGGACCTACCTGGACTCGAACCAGGTCAATCGCCGCTCGACCACCCCAGGTTTTCCTTGCTGTGAGGCGATTACGTCACTGAGGTTAGGCCCATCGAATTGGTTCTCCATGCGCGCTATTCGGAGGAGAAGCCCGAAATGTACGGCGACCGGACTACGTGGCCCACACCACCCGTTATGTCGCTGCGCTTTGGTCTGCACGACCGGAGGATCGAACTCCGCTAGAACGGCTTGTGATACCGTCGCCCTCTCCAGATGGCTCGCCGTGCGTCAGGCTCGTCTCGACCCGCGGCCCCCGAGAGGGCGGAACCCCATCAGGACCATCACTACCGCCACCGGGGGCCAGAGGATGGACTCGACTGCGAGACGAACACGTACTTTGAAGGGCATCCCCTACCCTACTCGAAGAAACCAATCGGGGTGACAGGGATCGAACCTGCGATCTCACCGTCCCGAACGGTGCGCGATACCACTTCGCTACACCCCGATAAATCGTACTTCGGCGGGTCTCTCACCCCGCATCCTTCCAGGTCCGGATTCCCGTCCGTCTACGCGGCCTTGTACCGCTCCCTCGCTGCTTGTCGTCAGCGGCCCTGTACGATCGTTCACGAGAAGGGTTCGCCCCGACGCTGCAGACGCCGAGACTACTTTTCCGACTCGCTATCCCTCCCGACGGAATCGAACCGCCTCGTACGCCCGTATGAAAGGCATCGCCTCGCCAGAAAGAGAGGGGTGGACACGTCTCCAGTAGGATTCGAACCTACAATGGACCCTTCGGAGGGGTCAGTGATATCCAGTTTCACCATGGAGACATTGGCCTTCTACCAAACCAGAGCGTCTTCGGAAGGATTCGAACCTTCAATAAGCGGTTCGTAGCCGCTCGTGATATCCATTTCACCACGAAGACATGAGTCAGAAACAGGAGCGTCCACGGAGGGAGTTGAACCCACGACCTGTCGCTTCGTAGGCGACCGCTCTTCCTCTGAGCTACGCGGACATGAACCGAGAGCGTCCCCGGAGGGATTCGAACCCCCGACCGACCGCTTAGAAGGCGATCGCTCTTCCTCTGAGCTACGAGGACATTGGCTTGCACGGAAACCCCTACGAAAGGTGCGGGTGAGAATCGAACTCACCTCAACCAGGGTTGCAATCTGATGCCCTCAGCCAGAGGGACCGCACCAAAGAGAACTAGAGGCCGACAAGTAGCGCCGAGAGGGGGTTACCGTGCAAAGGTGTACTCCCGGCAAGTATTCGGCCAGAGCGGGTGGCGGGGATCGAACCCGCGACGTCCTGGATGGGAACCAAGCGCTCTACCGCTGAGCCACACCCGCTTGTATTAGATCGAAGTTACGGAAGTTACCAGACCTTATCGAACCTCATGGTAACTCTCGGCTACATGGACGGAACCAGAAACCAGAGCGGGCAGCGAGAATCGAACTCGCGTCTTCGGCTTGGAAGGCCGAGGCCAAGCCACTTGACCATGCCCGCATACGAACCGGATGGACTCGTCCGGAATTGAACCGGAGTCCACGAAGTCTACTACGATCGAGTACCACGCGCGTCTTCAACTCTTACGCCTGTCTTTCTAACGAGGAAGGCGCGAGGCTTGACAACCTCTCTTTCGGAACTCCCCGCGAAGTCTGCTCGGTTCCCCGCCTCGACTTCGATCGTCCCTCAGATCGCCTTTCGGCTCCCGCTGAGGTACAGCCGGGATTCCCCTAGCTCGATTACGCCAACGAGGAGAGTGCTAGGGACTCTCCTCGCCGACGGATCAGGCCGCCTGAGCGAGCTGATCGTAGCTGCTGTCGTTCGCAGTTACTGTTGGTTGGCTTGATAACCCGGCCTGCCTACCACCCGGAGCGCGCACTCTCTCGTTTCGAACCCCATGTCGAAACCTGTCGAGCCCGAAGACACTAGACCAGAGCCATCGGCGGGAGTTGAACCCGCGACCTCTCGCATACCAAGCGAGCGCTCTTCCAACTGAGCTACGAAGGCAAAAGAGCCGGCAGGGGCGCTCGAATCCCCCATCTCCCGCTTACGAAACGGGCGCATCGCCATCTATGCTTTACCGGCAAGTTCCCAAGGTGTCCCGAGAGGACCACTCTCGTTCTTCCGAGGGCGCTTGGACGTTTTTCAAGGGTTGCTGGTTAGGCTCCTCTCACCGTCCTAGTGGATCCTACAGGGATTGAACCTGCGGCCTCTCGGGTGCAAACCGAGCGCTCTCCCGCTGAGCTAAGGACCCAAAGTGGACCGAGCGGATTCGAACCGCTTCCTTCCGTGTTCCACGGACGCTCTTCCTTTTGAGCTACGATCCTCTGTCTCGCCCCGGAAGCGAAACAGTTCGTCAATCGTCCGCGCGAACGACCAACTAGTGGACAAGAGGGGGATCGAACCCCTGACCTACGCCATGCCATGGCGTCGCTCTCCCAGCTGAGCTACTCGCCCAAAACGACCCTCGGTAATACAGGCCGCCAACGAAGGAACAAGGCTACTCTCGTCCGACTCCCGAAGGAATCGTTCTCGTACGTGTCTCCGACCCGGGGCTCCTAGAAGCGCGGAACCGGAACCGACGCGAGATGATCCTCACCGACAAGGATCGACAGGTACTGCACGGTCTGCTTGCGCCTACCGTTTCCCTCCTTGAGTTTGGAGCCGGACCCGCCTAGGGTTTCTCGCCACCACAGCGTCCTAGGTCGGGTTGGTGTCCGGCGTGATCGCGGCCCCAAGAGTTGAACTTGGCATCCCTGGGTTATGAGCCCTGGGCAGCGTCCCCGCTGCACCGCATCTACAAGAGCGCGAGAAGGATTTGAACCTCCGACCTACGGGTTATGAGCCCGTCGAGCTGCCAGACTGCTCCACCGCGCATCGTCCAGGTGGGGATCGAACCCACGACCTTCCGCGTGTCGAGCGGATGCTCTTCCTCTGAGCCACTGGACGGTCTCGATCTAAGAACCATGGAGCAGATGGGATTCGAACCCAACGCACCTCGTGTATCAGACGAAGTAGTGCGACCAGCAACTTCCGCTCCGTTTTCGAGCCAGACACTAGGGTGATCGGGGGGAGTTGAACCCACCGTACCTCGGGTCACAGCCGAGTGCCTTAACCGTTAGGCTACGACCACCATGAAGAGATTCGGGTGACAAGAGCGGAGAAGACGTTTTTTGGACTGCCGCTCTACCATCTGAGCTACCACCCCCTTTCGGAGACGGGCGGGACTCGAACCCGCGACCCGCAGTGTTGTTGTAGTCCTATTCCAATTCACCCGACGTTCCCGGGAGGACTCGAACCTCCGACCTGCCGTTTAGGAAACGGCCCCTCTATCCACTGAGGTACGGGAACACGATTGCGAGAGAGGGACTTGAACCCCCACGAGCGCTTCCGTTACTTCCCTGGGAAGCGCTTCCCGTACGGGTTTCACGGATGGGCCTAGGACCCTGTCTCTCCGAGTCGCCTCGGCGCGTCTGCCATTTCGCCATCTCGCATCGAACACTAGGGAGAAGGGGAATCGAACCCCCACCGGGCTCTACAGGACTCTCCGCGGTTCGCGACCCTCGGATCCTCCCGTTGGCTCGGGGTGCGCACCCCTTACCGTCCCTGCCGGAACTTTCATCCCGGTGCGTCTACCAGTTCCGCCATCTCCCGTCAACGAACGGAAGGAAAAGTTTGGGCGACAAGTGTTGGCGAAGATCTTTTCGTCGCTCTACCAACTGAGCTACCGCCCCGTGAAAGTGGGGCGGGCTGGACTCGAACCAGCGGCCTCCGGCTTGAAATGCTGTAATCCTCTCCGAATTCACCCAACGTTCCCGGAGGGGATCGAACCCCCGACCTGCGGTTTCGAAGACCGCCGCTCTTCCGGCTGAGCTACGAGAACCCTCGATTTATGGCTTCGAGGTACCTTTGCGCGCGAAGGAAGCGTCCCGTGGGGGATTTGAACCCGCCGTCGCCAGATTGAGAGTCTAGCATCCTAGGCCAACTAGAAGAACGGGACATAGAGGCGAGACAAGAGAGACCGAGACGAGGGGCTTTCGCCCCACATTACCCAAAATGTAGTCCCGATCGAATTCTCACCATGGACAGGAGGGGGATTGAACCCCTGACCTCTGCATTGCGAACGCAGCGCTCTCCCAGCTGAGCTACCCGCCCAAACGAAAACCAGGTTCTCGAATCGGACTCGGGTAGGTCGATTCCCTTTCGGGAGGTGGCCTACCCTATCCCTAGCTCCTCGGGCCTGGCGCTACCGAGAAGATCCGAGCCAGCGAGGACCGAGGTCCCCGCGAAGATAGCCGTGCGACAAGAGTGACAGCGACGTTTTCTAGGCCCGAGCCTCGCTCCCTTTCGGGAACGACCAGGATTCGAACCTGGCTCGATTGTTGTTCATACAATGTAGTCCCCATCGAGTATTCGCACGAGTCGGGATGACCGGATTCGAACCGACGTCTCCTGCGCCCAAGGCAGGTGCTAAACCAGGCTCAGCTACATCCCGAACAGAAACCATGCAGCGAACTGGAGTTGAACCAGTGCCTCCCGGGTTTCAACCGAGCGCTCTACCTATGGGCTGAGCTATCGCTGCGTATGCTACGGGTCGGAATTGAACCGACGACACCCCGCTCTTCAGGCGAGTGCTCTACCAACTGAGCTACCGTAGCAAGACACGCCCCCGAAGAGAATCGAACTCTCCTCGACCCTGCTTGACAAGCAGGCGTCTTCACCAGAGGACTACGAGGGCAGGAACCAGGAAATTTAAGGCGACAAAGATCCCGAAGACACAGAGCGAGCCTTTCGGCCCTCTCTTCTGGTTTTGGTAGAAGAATGTAGTCTTCAGAGCATTCGCCCACGGGCTGTTAGGGACTCGAACCCAGCGCGGTCGGTTTTGGAGGCCAACCTGTGCCCTGCACCCAGCCCAATAGCTGAGACCGTCCGGCCTACGGGCCCGCACGATCTCGTACCTCCTCCTACACATGGCAGGTGAGATCTAAGAATAGCGACCGGCGCTCGCCCCGAGTGCTCGTCCTCCCTACCGGAGGCTGCGTTCTCGAAGTGCTTTCGGTCTACTCCTGGGGCAGGAGTCGAACCTGCGGTAGGCGAGTTAACAGCTCGCTGCCTTACCACTTGGCTACCCAGGAAGGATCTCAACGGACCCCATCGGAAGAAACGAAGGAGGAACTCCGGCAGTAGGGGTCGAACCTACGACATCCTGGTTAACAGCCAGGCGCTCTTCCACTGAGCTATACCGGAATGTGAGGGAGGCCCTCCCGTACCCGAGCCCTTGCGAGGCGATTCGAGTACGAGAGTCCCCTCTCCGCGCCCTTGGGGAGGGCGCCTGAAGGAACTCCTATTCAGTTGTCAGAGACCTCGGAACACAGAGAGCCGTAGTTCACTACGTACTCCAGCCACAGGGTGGCTTTTTCAATTCCCAGTCGAGGATTCGAACCTCAGTTGTCCGAGTCAGATTCGGAAGTCCTGCCGCTAGACGAACCGGGATGGGACACCGGGGACTCAAACCCCGTTCTTCCGATTAAGAGTCGGATGCTTCATCACTAAAGCTTGTGTCCCGAACTGGAACCGAGGAACTGGGACCGGTGGGGATCGAACCCACGACCGTCGGGTTAAAAGCCCGCTGTTCTACCGCTGAACTACGGTCCCGAGAGGGGAACCGCAGGGTTTGAGGTTGACGTACATCTTTCGAACCATGGAGACGCCAGGAATCGAACCTGATTTCCTCCGAAGAGGGGCGGGGTTACAGTCCGCCTACGAGGCCACTCGTATCATCTCCAAAAGGAACCATGGAGTGTGAGGGATTCGAACCCTCAATGTCCGAAGACTCCTGATTTACAGTCAGGTGGGGCTACCAATGCCCACGTACACTCCGCGAGAGAAACCGAGCCGAACCGAAGTCGAGGAACCGAACGAGAGGACCGAGGGAAACCAGGACCCTAAAACGACTTCAGGCCGCCCGGGTTTCCCTGGGCGGCCTGACATCATCCCTTTGGGGGGTAGAGAGTCAGGTCACCCGGGGGTACCCTGGAGGTGGCGCGCGATCAGATCCGAGGCTACCGCGACCGTTCCTTCCAAGGCGCACCACGCCGTATTCGGCTCGGAGGCCGGATACATGCTTGAAGGCTTGGAGGTAAAGGTTTTGGAAGACATGATCGCCGGTTACAGGTTGACTTTTCGAAGCTAGTACAGGCCGAAGAGGGAGTCTAGGGAAATCGACTCGGGTGAGTCACTTTCTTTTTCGTCGCCTTCTCGCCGGACTGTTACGCCGTCCCGATCCAGTTCGGTGAATCTTTTTCCGCTAACTGGAAAAGTCCACTTTATTCGCCCAGGTAGACGAAGCGATCTTCGCTCTCAAGGAGGCGTCGATCGTAGCAACAGAGGTCGGATTGGCCCACCCTCCCTCACACTGAGGCGTCATCGGAGCCAACTCGATCAGAACTGGAGCGACTACGTCCTCCCAGAAGGACCACCAGTATCCAGCGTTCTCTTCGAAGTTCGGGAAGACGTACACCACCGGAGAAGGAGCCGCTCTACTTCCCCGAGGGAAGACCGGCTTCCTCTTCTCCGAAAGGATCCCCCAGCAGTCGTTCAGAAGACGCTTGTAGGAGACGTTCGAACGGTAGGGAGACGTCACAGAGGAACCTCTTCTTCCCGACTCCCCATAGAGAAGATACACGTCCGCCCGAGGATCTCGCGATCCCCAAGTAGAGGAGACGGATCTCTCCGCTCCTGTCACCCCTTCGAGCTTCTCGGGACTCTTCGCTCTCTCGCTACCCTAACAAGGACTACAACGACAACGTCTACAATCACCTACAGCAGAAGGACTAGAACCAGAACTACACATTGGGTTTGTATCAGTTGGAGTAGAAGCTCAACTACACAGTTGATTGAAGATCACACAATCAATCTATCCCTCTAATCCCCTAACTACTTCTCTGGATCTCCCTTACGGGAAGTTCCTTGTTCCACCTAGCTCGGGATCCTTCTCCGAGGAGAAGGCGAGACTACCAACTGGAACGGGGGAGGTGATGATCGAGGAGGTCTGTTCTTACCGTAACTACCTCTGAGAGCCTCGTACGTAGGCTAACTTGCGGTGGGAGTCTTTCCATCGGGAAGGAGGTCTGGGGAACTCTCTCCGTAGGGGTTCGTCCGATAGCGCCCACATAGCTCTATGACCCTTTCGAGTCTGAGACCCCGTAAGTAACTCCTGTTGGAGGAGGAACTCTCTGTCCCCAAGGTCGGACCGAGTATCCCTTGTGGGGAGGAACTCGGAAGACAGTGGGAGGGAATCTCACGGTCGAGATCTCCGAAGAGATCCCGAGGACGAACCAGGGTGGGGTTATACGGGAGCTTTTTTCTTGAGTCTACCCACGACCGTAGACACACTGCGGAGACGCCAGGAAGACCTGTAGGAACCCTTGGGGTGTCGGGGAGGAAGATCCGGGTGTCCGAGGAGATCGACAGCTCCTCGGGGCTCCTAGGGGTAAGTGTTGGCCGACCGGAGAGGTGTAGAACCTCTTGGCTCGTCCGTTACAGGTAGAACATGACCCAGATCACCAGCTCGAAGTCGGTCGCCCTCATGAAGTTCCTCTCGGCCCTCGCCCGAAAGCTCGGGGTAGGGGCTCACGTCTACGTCGTGGGTGGGGCCGTCCGGAACTTCCTCATGGGACAGCCGGTGAAGGACCTCGACGTCGTGATCGACTCGATCGCCCTCGGAGAAGGTCGAGACAGCGCCTGGTTCGCGTCCAACGTTCTGGAGGCGATCCCCGAGTGGTCCAACCTCACGACGAACCAGTACGGGGTCGCGATCCTCACGGTGAAGGGACCCTGGGTCCTCGACGGCTTCTCCATGGAGGGGGAAGTGATCGAGATCGCCAACGCTCGGAAGGAGTCCTACGGGTCCTCGGGCGGGAAAGGGAAGGGCTACAAGCCCACCGACGTCCAGCCCTCCACGATCGAGGAGGACATCTACCGGCGCGAGTTCACGTTCAACACCTTGCTGTGGCGCCTCGAAGACGTTGCGGAAGGACCGGAAGGGGCTCCGGTGATCGACATCACGGGGCTCGGCCTCACCCACCTCAAAGAGAAGCTGATCCAAACGCCTCTCGATCCGGACCGGACGTTCTCCGACGACCCGACGAGGATGCTCCGGGCGATCAAGTTCCTCATGCGCTACGACCTCCGCCTCTCCGAAGAGGTCGAGCGGTCGATCATGAAGAACGCCTCGAAGATGACCCAGATGCCTTGGGAGGCGGTCGCTACGATCCTCGTCCGTGACATCCTCTCGCTCCCCAGCGCGAAGGAAGCTCTCTTCCGGATGATGGGGCTCGGGCTCGTTCGAGTTCTGAAGGGGATGGTCCAGGACCAGCCTCCCTTCGCCTCGTACATGGCGGGTCAGTTCGGCTCGGGCGAGGCGGACCTGAAGCTTCTCGTCCTCATGGATGACCTCGGGCTCGGAGGACGCGCGTTCAGCTTCCTCTCCCCGGCCCAGAAGGTTCGCTTCAAGGCTCTGGTCGTCGGGGCCGAGGACGAGTGGGTCCGGAAGCTCTACACGCTTCTCCAGAAGCCCCCGATCCGATCTCTGGCTCTGTTCGCGGACTTCGGCCTCGAAGGGAAGGCGCGGTCAGCCCCCGCGATCTTCGCCCGAGAGGCGATCCTCGAAGACCTCTCGTTGGTCGAAGAGCCGGAACGGATCGAAGCGGTCGTACGGGAGATGCTCGGGGGGATTCCGCCGGCCCCTCCCGCCCCCTAGGACGCCCGCTCGGGCGGGAGCCCCATCGCTGTGCGGAACGCTCGGCGACGGCTCCTAGCCTCGTCTACGGTCCCCGGCGGTGGTCGAGGAGGCTCCAGCGGGTCGAGCCTCGGGATGTACCACCCGACGCCGAGCCGGTAGACCCATCCCTGAGGCGGGGTGGGGATTCGAGTCGCCATGACGCGTCAGACGGCCGGGAGCTGCTTCTTCATCCATTCAGCGAAGACATCGAGTGCGTCGTTCGCGGAACCGACCTCGTGAGACCCGGGGAGCTTCTTCCCATCCGGTCCGCAGACCGTGAATCGCTTCACGTTCGTATGGCCGTACGAATAGTTCTTGTTCGGCACCATCAGAGGGATCTGCTTGTTCAGTTGGCGAACCCAACCCACGACCCCTTCCGAGGAAACGATCGCCGAGATCTTCGAATCGGCGCTCTGGAACAAGTCGATCGTCTTCGGCATCCCCGCCAGATCCTTCGGGCTCGTCGAAAGACGAAGTCCGCGTTCGGCCTTCTGGATCCGCTGACGGAGACGTTCGACGCGACCTCCCATGTCCTTCCGGTACTGCTTGATGACGTCTGTCTTCTTGTTCGACTTGTACATCTCGTCCAAGGTCTGGTCGAACTGAGCCTTCAGCTCTTCGTAGCCCAAGCCGGACTCAGGGTCGACGATCTGGACGGGAGCCTTCCCCGCGAGCCGAGACATGTAGATCGAGGCGACCTGTTCAGCAAGGTCGATCCGCGCTTCGCGAGCCTTCGCTTCCCGAAGCCGAGCGAGGTAGCGGCCCGCGACACGATTGCGAAGATTCGCCATCCGACCCGAGAGAAGACTCTGGACCTGGGTCGGGTTCTTCTGGAACAGGTTGAGGATCTTCGCCTGCTCGTCGGGGTGAGAGGAGATGTACTGCTCCAGGACGTTCATGAACTCGATCTTCGCCCCGGAGAACTGAGAGAGGGTCGCTCCGATCGCCGCCGCGGACTCGCTGTCGCTCAGACCGCGCTGACCGGAGCGGAGGAGATCGAGGTACTGCTTGATGCGTTCCCCGCGCTTCGCTCGGATCGTGATCTTCGGGAGCTTCTCGTAGAGCCAGTCGAAGAACTGCTTCGCGAGAGGATGGTCCGGGTGGGTGAAGAGGGCGTCGATCACGGCCGACCACGAGTCGGGCTCGTCCGAGTCCGGCTTCGTGACCATCTCCTCCTCGTTGGTCCACGTCTCGTTGTAGCGAGCGCGAGTCTTCTCGGACTTGATCACGTCGAGTGCGCGCCGGAAGACAAAGGTGATGGCCTGGCGCGAGGCTTCGTCGGGCGTGTACCCCTCGGCCATGACCTTGCTGTTCTTCTGAGCAGCGTACCGACCGGCTGCCCAGAACGGGGACTTCCCGCCCATGGCGAGGTTGTTCCCCTCTTCGTCGGTTCCCCAGCCCTGGAGCCCCATCAGGGACTGCATCAGGTCGGCCGCCTCGGTCGTCCGCTCGACGTTCTGGGAGCGGATGATCTTGTTGACGTTCATGAAGGCCTTCCGGTAGAGACCGGTGTCCCCCTTCGAGAGCCACTCCGGAGAGACGCCGCCGATCTCCTTCGCCATGTCCCCGATCTTCCCGAGAAGTTGGGTCTTCCCGGTGAGGCCGCGGATCCGAGTGAAGGGGGCCGCGCCGAGGAAGCCTTCCAGGAACTGGGCTCGCGCGAGCACGTCCATCTCGTCGAAGATGCCGGCCGTCTTGAGGAAATTGGATAGCAGCAACATGCGTGAGTCTCTCCGGCGCCAACGTTGGGGCCTTCCCCCAGAAGCTCATCGTTTCGTTACCGGGAGTGGAAAGAAGCCGGCCTCGTTCGTTACCTCTTCGAGGGGATCTCGTACCCCTCCGAAGGCGGTGTATACACTACCGATAGTGCCATCGAAAATTCGACCCTGACACCTGGGTTTTTTCTTTACGAGGCCCCACCCGTTCGGTATATGTACCTCGACCTAGCGTGACCTCGCGTCCGTTCAGGTTCCATTAAACGCCCGAAAGTCACTGACTTCAGGGCCGATTCGGAGAGTCCCCCTACCAATGTCTATCCTCCTCGGGTTCGACCCGACGCTCCCCTGTCCAGTTTCGGAAGAAGACCGCTACAAGTTCCTCACGAACTACAGCGACCACCTTTCGGCCCAGACTCGCCCTTCCCTGTCCGGTCGAGACACCCTCACCGGCAAGTGGATGGAGAAGTACGGAGCCGAGACGCGGGCGATGCTCGTGGAGCACCTCAGCCACAAGCTTCCGACGTCGCGTCGGGTGAAGGTGGTCGAGGACCACGTTCAGACGTTCCTCGTCCGTCTCGTCGAGCGAGACACGCTCGCTCCGAAGATCCTCGAAGCGAAGGGCTCCCGCGGGAACCCGATCAACCCCAGCGTCCTCCGCGTGTGGTGCTTCCAGAGCGCCTGTACCGAGATGCGTGGGTGGGGTGTGGACGCTTCGCTCCGGAAGTCTCTCGGCGCGAAGACGAATCGCGACCGGATGGCCGATCAGGGGAAGCTCCCGACGGTGGTCGTTCAGTCGACCGAGGCCGTGATCGAGCGTCGCTACGAGGTCGAGAACGGGGAGGTGGTATCCGACATCCACAACCCGAACGAGGTCTCGATCGAGAGGTCGATGATCTCGTCCGAGACCTGCGCTCGGATCCGTTCGCTCGTTCAGCGGAAGGTCGGCTCTTCGGATCCGAGCCTCGTGGGTCTCGTCTCTCTCCTCATGGAGAGCGGAGACCATCGTGAAGCGGCGGCCGAGATGGGCATCTCCCGTACGAAGATGAAGTCGGCGATGTCTCTGATCCGAGAGGCGCTCGAAGGCGAAGATCTTCTCGCGGTCGACTAGAGGTCGCCCGGACCCTGTCCGATCTCCTTCAGCGCGTTCTCGATCATCATCTCGATCCCGGTCTTCGTCCGCCCCAGAAGGTCCGAAAGGTCCTTCATCTCTCGGAGCGGACGAAGCATCAGGGACGGAGCTTCGGTTCGTCCGACGCCCATCGACTTGTGCTTCGCGAGAACGCGCGCGGCGTCCTTGAACTCGCCCTCGACCTTCGCCGCCATGGCGTTGAGGTCGGCGACCCTCCGGTTCAGCACCTTCGTGACTTCACCAGCCGCTCCGCCAAGGATCAGCTTCTCGGCCTTCTCCCACTGCTCGGGGGTATTCGCCCTCTTCGAGAGCGCGCGACCCGCTACGCGAGCCGGAGAGGCCTTCTTGCTGGCCTTCTCGTAGTCATCGGCGACGTTCTGGGCGAGGTCCCAAACCCAGTGGGTCTCGTCGTCGAGCCAGCCACCGAGGTCCTTCTTGTCGAACTCGCTGGCCGCCGCCTCGGCCAGCTCGGTCATGTTGACCTCGCCGGTCTTCGGGTCGACGTAGTCCTCGACCATCTTCTTCATCCACGTCTTCACAGACGCCTTTGAAGGATCTGCTGCGGTTCTCATCTCAGTGTCCTCCGAAGCCTGAGGTCTGATACAGCGGCTTCCCGTCCCACTTGTAGGCGGTCTGGGAGTCGGTGACCTTCACGTACATCCGATTTCCGCCGGACGTCTGAGGGATCTTCTTGATCTCGGGTCCGGAGAAGTGGTTGGGCTGGGCCACGACGTAGTCCGCCCCGCGCTCCTCGCGAACGACCTTCCCATCGACTGGTCGGATACCGACCTGCTTCCCCTTCAGAGAAGTGACCTGGTAGAAATTGATGTTCGTCTGGTCATAGCCCCAAGACGAGTACAGCAGATCTCCGACCTGGAGTCCATGCTGGAAGTTCTTCTTCTCTTCGAGGCGCTTTCGCTTCTCGGCGACCTGGGCCTCGTAGCTGATGACCTGGTCCACGATCGATCGGGAACGAGCGGCGTCGTCTCGGAAGCGTCGGTACCAGAGGGGCTTGTCGGCCTTCCCCGCCCAAGCCGCTGCCATGATCGCGCCTTCCATCTCCCAGGACCAGATCTCCAGCCCTTCCGGAGTATCCTCCCGCTTCAGCGTCGGGTTGTCCTTCGGGATGAAGCTCGCGCGTGGGAACGTGAAGCTTGCGGCTTCCTTCAAGAGCGGAAGGAGCGCCGACCGAAGCTCGGGCTTCGAGTGGGCGAGGCGGATGAGAGATCGGCGGAGAGTGTTCATGTCGCTCTTCGTGGGTAGCTCTCATTGCGGGCGTATAGGTCCCGAAACGACGAGAGTGTAAGAGTCAGGCCTTCGCCCGTTACTAGGTCATGGACACGGCCCTCGCTCCACGTCGACCCCTTCGCCGTTCTTTCCTCTCGCGGGAGAAAGTGAAGGAGATCCAAGATCTTACGTTGAAGATCGCGGGAGAGGTCCTTCCGAGCGGGGTCGTTCCGCTCGTTCGCTGGAACTACTCGCGGGAGTCGTTGGGCCTCGCCTTCACGAGCTTCCTGTGCTTCCGAGATCCTCGGATCACCTACTCGCGCCGTCTCATGAAGTACGCCTCGGAGGCGGAACAGATCGAAACCGTCTACCACGAGATCTCCCACCTCATCGTCTTCTACGATCTCTCGGCGAACCATGACACAAGCGGGGTCTGGGAGGCGATGCGAGCGGAAGGAGACCACGGACCCCTCTTCCGCGCTGCGATGGCAAAGTTCGGATACCCGAACCCGACGGGTTGCGGCCGCTAGAGCGTAAGTCAGGGATGAGCCGATTCGCTTCAGAAGGAGAAGCGCGTTACCCTCGCCAGGGAATGAGTCAACGCGTCCACTCTTCGAGATTCAACCCCGATCAGACCGAGAGGGTCATCCTCAACATCCGAGACGAGAAAGACCCGAAGAAGAAGCTCATGGAGCTGGATCTTCCTTCTCGTCTCTCGGTTCCGTTTGGCTGGTGGCTGAAGACTCGGGGAATCCTGAAGACGTGATGGAGACGTACTCCAACGGGGACGTCACCACCGAACACGGAGTGGATCCGTCGACCGGGAAGTACCGTCTCCGCCAGAGCGTTCGTGGAACCCTCGTCCTCGACGTCTCGGCCCCCACGAAAGAGGAAGTCCTCTCGGCGGGTCGGATCTTCGTACTACACGAACTCGTTCGGCGCGACGACCTGAGGGCCACCGGGGTCCACGAACCGTGCGAAGGGTGCGAGTTCGAAGATTCGTTCCCGAAGCCCTAGGTCAGGCCTTCTTCGAAGCGGTCTCGACGACTTCCTCGTCCTCGTCGTCCTCATCGGCCGCCAAGAACGTACTCGCGACGCGAGAAGCGCTCTTCCCGCCGTCCCAAGCGAGGATCTCCGAGACCGACGGGCTCGCCGAGGCGATGATGGGAGCCGGCAGAGGCGGGTAGGCCTCCTGGATCATCTCGCTCCACCCGCACTTCGCTTTCTTCGCGTGCTTCGAGAGGAAGCCCGTGATCACGTCGTGCTTCGAGCCCATGCGGGCGTTGAGGTCGCAGGCGATCACGCCCGCCTCGTGGTCGACGTCCGAGCAAGCCTGGAGGGCGAGCTTCGAGGTCTTCCCCGAGAAGCCGTAGCGGCCCCCCTCGCGCTTCCCGGCCGTCTTCTCAGGCTTCCCCGGTCCGATGTCCGCCATGCAGGCCCGGAGCATCCTCGCGCTGCGGGAGCCCGTCCGCTTCTGGTGCTCTTCGAGGAAGCCCGGGGTCTCCGAGTCCTTCTCGTAGATCGCCTTCGCGAGCTTCTGGGTGAACTTCTGGAGGCGGTTCGTCGCCGATCCGCAGACGCGCTCCGCTTCCTTCGTGTACCCATAGAGGCCCGAGGCCGCGGTCTTGTCGGAAGCCGTCTTGTCCTCGTCTTCGGAGACGGGAGCGAGGTCCATGAGGAGAGCGCTGTCCTCTCCGCAGGCGTCCTTTTCGGAGGCGCCCTTCTCCAGCTTGTTCTTCAGCTTCTCGACGGCCGGAGGCGGGTTCTCGACGTTCTCCTTGAACTCGGGGCCGACGACCTTCGAGACCTGCTCGGGGGTCATCGACTTCCCCTTCTCGAACTTCGACTCCTTCAGGCCCTCTTCGTAGTCGTCCGCCGAGAGTTCCCCCGCCTGCTTCTTCAGGTAGTCGGAAGTCGGCTTCTGACACGAGGGGGAACCGGGGTTCTTGTTCTTGCAGTAGATCGACCAGGCCGTAGCCCATGCCTGATCGTCGGAGTAGTCCGGGTTTCCCTCGGAGACCTCCTTGAAGTAGCGGTCCACGTCCTTCGGGACGTCGACTGCGTAGTGTTCGACGCTGGCGCGCTTCGACTCGAAGCGGACCTCGATGATGTCCCCCCACTTTTCGACCATCTTGTCGTACCACGTGTCGAAGGCCTTTTGGCTCTTGAAGGACTTCTCCTTCCAGCTTTCGCCTCGGACTTGGTACATGATGCTGTTGGGCCAGTCCCCGTCCCCTTCAGCAGCGGACTTGAACTCATCCTTGTGTTCGTCCTTCTGCTCGTTCCATTCCTTCTTGTCCGCCGGGTCCATGTTCTTCGTCGGGTCAGCGGGCTTCCCCTTCTCGAACTTGGCATCCTTCAGCTCTGCTTCGTAGTCGGCGACCCGAAGAGAGACGACCTCGAACGAACCTTCCTTCGAGGTGGACTTCAGCTTCTTCTGAGCCTTCTGGGCTTCCATCTGAGCCGTTCCGCTGGAGGTGTACTCACCGAGGAGCTTCGGCTGCTTCGCCTTTTGGGAAAAGGACCCCTTCTGGACTTGCCAGATCACGATCTCTCCCTTGTCCTGGCGAACTTGCCAGACGCTCCCCTCGTCGAACTTGTCTCCCGGATATGAGTCGGCAGCGGACTTGAACTCGTCCTCGTGCTCGTCTTTCTGCTTCTTCCATTCCTTCGCATCCGCGTCGGACATGTTCTTCGTCGGGTCGGCCGGCTTCCCCTTCTCGAACTTCGAATCCTTCAGGGCTTCAGCGAACGCGTCCGTGGAAAGCTTCATGTCCTCGTCTCCTGAAGGAACCTGTTCGATGTCCGTTACCGTCGTGTCCGCATCCGGACCCGACAGATAGATAGTGAGCTTCTTGTCCCGAGCCGGGTCGAGGACGTAGAGAGTGTCCTTACTGACGCGGACGATCTCGTACTCCCGAGAGGGCTTCCCCTTGTAGGAGACTTCGACGACGTCCCCCTTCTTCAGACCTGAGGGGATCTTCACCGTCATCGGGGCGGCCTTCTTCGGGAGGTAGGATCCACCAGCAGTGACCGGAACGGAGCTATCCGCAGCCGCGCCGCCGTAGTCCCGACGTGTTCGTAGAGGTTGGGTCACGATCACATCCACTTGAACATCGGGGTGAGGGTACCCCGGTTCTTGAAATTGTAGGCGACGTACTTCAGCCGCTTGTATCCGTCGCGCTGGTAGCGAAGAGTCTGGGTGTCTTGGGCGATCGCCTCGTCACCCTGAAGATTCGTGAAGTACGCCTTGACCCCTTCCGGGAAGGAGATGAAGGAGACGTGGGTGAAGACCTTGCCATCCTTTCGGAACCCGTCAGGGAACCGGTCCGTGATCTCGAAGTCCACGATCAACGGAGGGCCGTCCTCGAAGTCCTCGGCACCCGCGAAAGTAGACCAATCCCCGCTGTCGAACGGACGGATCTTGCCTTCCATCGCCTTCTTCAGGAAGCGAGCGGCAACCCGTGTTGCCATAACGACTCGACCCGCTTGAACCTGGCGACCGTCCATGGTGATCTCTCTTTCGACAGCTAGGGCGGGTCGACGGACGAGGTAGTCCGGCCACGCCTCGAACCACTTCTTCAAGAACTCTTCCCTCGGGAGAGTTCGAACAGTTTGCTCCGGATCGGGGATGTTCGGATCCGCGACGGACACCTCGGTGTCGGTTACGTCGAACACGACCGAGGCGTGAGACCAATCCCGACCTTCCGGGTTCCAGGCGATCATCACGGCGACTCCGCGATCCGTCCACTCCCTCAGCTGCTTCATGGAGCAGGGAGTGATCAGGGTCGCGCGCATCCCGAAGTGCTGACAAGCCGCGAGGGCCTGTTCCCAGGAAGCTCCCTTCATGGGCTTCGCGCCCATGACCTTGTTGACGGTGTCCTCGTCGTGGAAGGACCCCTGGGCCCCGAGCGCCATGCTGAGCGACGCCGCCATACAGCTGTACTGAGTACGCTGACGAATCGGAACGATGTCCGCTTTGGCTGACTTCGACGTCATGAGGGTCGTCCAAGAGAACGGAATAGGCTTTCCAAAAGGCTCACGGCTTTCCTAGCGAGGACGCTACGAACTTCGCGGCCAGGCGGTCGAGCGCTTCGAACACCGTTGTAGGAGCGGGAGACGTCCAGTCCGAGGCGTTCCCGGGGATGTAGACGGGATTCTCCAACTGGCGGATCAGCGTCCCGAAGACGTAGAACTGATCCAGGTACACGCTGCTGGAGTCCTGGACTAGAGTGAGGGTCGTTCCGATCGCCGACGAGAAGCTGTTGAGCGCGACCGTCGTCCCGTCGTAGAGACGGACCGTACAGGCCGGAGCGGACGGCTGCATGTCGAACATGAGCTGGGTCGTCGGGAAGACGGCCATGTGGCGGAACGTGACGCCCATCGCCGAGGTGACTGTGCGGATGAACGGCTGGGCGCCTCCGCTCATGATCACTGCGCAGTCGTTGAACTCGATCGTCTCGGGGAAGTTCCCGAATGGAACGGTAGTGACGTTCAACTCGATGAAGTTGATCCTCGACCATCTCCAGACGTTCCGGAAGCGCGACTCGTTCAAGGTGACGTCGGTGAGAGGTCCTACGGGAGATCCGATGAACTCGACCGGAGGAGTGAACGTCCAGAGACCCGGGTCGACCGAGAGCGCCCCGTAGCTCGAATCGAGGAAGACGTGCTTCGAACCGGGAGCCGCTTGGATCCAGGCGAAGAGGGACGCCCACGTGTTGAAGATCCCCGGGGCCGTAGGCGCTCCTACGCCACGCCAGATCGCTGCCGACCCACCCCCAGAGACCACGAGTCCCTTCAAGGCATCGAGGGCCGCCTGCACGTCCGTAGCGTTCAGGGGAGGGGTTACCGCGCTGTCGTTGTAGGCGAGGTAGGCGGCCTGTCCTACGAGCGTCTTCGTAACCGTCCCGGCGAACCCGGGATTCGAAAGGGAGATCGCCTGTACGTTCGGAGAGGCGATCGCGTAACCCGCGACCGAGCCCGGGTCCGAGCCCTTCAAGATCTGAGCGCTGATCCCGCCGAATCCTTCGACAGTGATCGAGAGAACCGATCCCGCCCCTAGGCCGAACACGGGATGGGAGTTCCCGCCAAGGTGACCACTCATGAACAGTGCGAGAGTGGAGCCGTTCGCGATCTGGAAGAGGGGGAAGGTACCGCCAGAGGTGAGCTGGCACGATTGATCGATGATCACTTCATCGATCGTCGCCGAGACCGAAAGCGGGGAAGGACCAACCAAACCCTGGGCCGCCAGGTTGAGGCTCGAACCGATGTAGGAGATCCCTACCTGACCGGAAGGCCCGACGAGAAAGAACCCGTCGTCCAAGACAACAGTCGTAGAGGTTCCGAGGTGCTTACCCTCCCACCTCATCGCATAGGAGACGGTCCAGGGGAGAGTGAGGTGAATGGGAGAGACGAACGAGTCGTCGAACAGAATCGTGAGAGGACCCGCGAAAGCGGCTACTGCAGCCTGGAGATCCGCCTCAGTCGTTACGACCCCAAACGTCGGGGTCCCTCCCGGTCGATAGATCAGGCCCCCGTTTTCCCCGAGCCCGAGACCGGGCATCGGCACCCAGGCCGATCCGTCCCACGTCAGTACATCGCCTAGGGTAGGCGGCGGACCACCCAGGAGATCGGGGCCGATCGCAAGGATCTGCTCCCGAGCGCTTTCCTGGGTAGCGCCGATCGCGGCGAAGAGGGGTCTAGGTCCGGACATGGTTCTCCCCTATGGGAGCCCATTGTCTCCTCAACGGGGGACCTCCGATCAGCGCCTTCGGACGGCGCGCTTCGGCTTCTCGGGGACGGGGGCCACCTCCGGCTCGGAGGCCGCCGCCTTCAGCGCCGCGTGGACCTCTTCGGTCACACGAGCGAGCATCTGGTCGTAGGGTTCGCTCGTGAGAGCCTCGTACTCGGCGACCTGAACTTCGGCGCGCTGGCGATTCTCGTGGACGCTGATCTTCACGGTCTCGACGTGACGATCCACGTACGCGATCTGATCTTCGAGCGCGGCCTTCTCAGACTTCGAACCCTTGAAGCCTTTCAGCTTCTTTTTCAGCTCCTCCTTCGCTTCCTCGTGAGAGGCCCCGAAGAGACGAAGAGCTTCGTCCGAGAGGACCTGACTCTCGTGATCCTTCGTAGGAACCGAGAGGATCTGCTGAGCCTTCTCCAGTTGGAGGGCTCGATCCTGAAGAGTCAACTGGATGTTCTGATCGATCCAGAACTTCACCCAGCTCGTCATCTTGTACCCGGGGCCCGGGGGGTTCCCCGGAGAAGTCTCCGGGTCGACCATCTGATGAGCACGACCTTCCTTCAAGGCGAGGAGGTCGAGTTCGTAGCGCTGTCGGATAGCCGAGGCCCACGTCTCGTGGTTGAGGATCTGAGAAGCTGTTCGTACCTTCATGATGTAACCCTATCCCTCCAACCACTCTACAATTACGTTCAATTCCGTTACTGTGATGGCTGTCGTTGCTGAACCGTTTGTGATCCACACCTCAACGAAATCGGTACCCGAATCGGTAAGCTGGACTATCGCCTGGACTTTCATGTTCTCGCTTCTACCCGCGCTACTGGTGGTAGTTTGAGATTCGCTGGAGGCTAGGGTGACGCCGTTCACCGCCACGCGAGCCAGAACGAGCTGGTTGTTTCCGCTGTTTAGCGAGAGGGTGACCGAGACCTTGAAGAAACCAGTCCTCGCGCCGATGTAGGTTGCTCTGTTGTTAGAGAGCGAGAAGCGCTCTACGAAAGGTCCGCTCGTCGTAGTTCCCAAGACTTTTACGAAGGTGCTTTGTACCGACACCGGCGTAGAAGTAACGTTGTTGGTCGTGTAGTACTGAGCGATTACCGTCGAGTTTGGAATCCCTCTACAATCCGTAAATTGGGACTTGTTGTCCGTAGAAAGAACTCCGGTCAGGTAAGTCCCGCCGCCCAAGAAGGCCACGCTCTGTAGGACGTACCCCTCCTCGGGGATTGTAGCGCCTACATTTACGTTGATTCCGGTTTGTCCAGGGAGAACCACCAAAGCCGCCTCGGTGATTCGAAACCTCCCTGAGAAAGACGAAGGAAGAACCAACAACGTACCTCCTGCCTGGGCGGTAAATTGACACTGGTTCAACCCCACGGATTGGATGGTTCCGTCGAAGGTCAGAGCGTTCGAGTTCCGTAGCTCCGAGTTGGTTAGAAGAACCGTCTCATAGTCAGCTATTCTGCCCACTGTTTGGCAGTTGATGAAGCGAACATCGATCCAATTTAGGTCCTGAGTTCCGTCCCCGTCCAAGCTCAAAGCCACGTTCGCTTCAAGAGAAACGAAGTTGAGGTTGAGAGTTAGGGCGGAGGTGATGAGAGCGGTCCCTACCAGACCCGTGCTTTTGATTCGGCTGATGTCACTCCCGTAACCAAAGATAGAGGAGTTGACTCCGCCTACGATTCGATTCCCTACCAGATCCACTGTCGTCGGGAAAATGTATGTCGTGGAATCGGCGAGCGTGTGAACTCCGCCTACTGGGGTTGGGAGATCCGAAGCGCTGTTAACCACTACTACGTGAGGGGAGGACGAGGGAGCGGATCCTGGCACCCAAGCAGCCCCATCCCAAACAAGAGTTTGTCCGATGGACGGCGCTAGAGAAGAGCTGGGCCCTACTGCGTCGATTTGAGCCCGCGCGTTTTCCTTGGTGGACGAAATAGCCGCCACCAAGTTTCGAGTCTTCATCGCTCGTCTACCAGAGCTTCACAACCCTCTGGAACCGTCACGACCGGTAGCCCAGAGCATCCGCGACCCATGGAAGGATCTCTCGGAGCGCACCGCTCGCACCACACGCAAGCCCGAGTCGACGTACACACGCCGCACTCGTTGTGGACGTCGTCGAGGCAGGCTCGCCCCGTCTCTACCTAAGGCGGTGGGCATCCAGGAAGGAGAAAGAACGCGAGTAGCAGAAGACGCTTCATGGCTTCGCTCCGGGCTTCGTGATCCACGGGTACATCTCTCTCCCGAGGTGGGCGAAGAGGGGCGTCAGAGGACCCAGGTCGGGGAAGGGGACTCCGGACGCTTCGGCGATCGCCGCTACTCGACACGCCGCCTGAAGGGTCAGGGTAGCCGGGAAGACGTTCACGGCGAAGGCCTCAGGGACGAGGGAGTAGGCGATGTCGACCCTCATGTGGGGTTCGGACTTCGGGTCGTTCAGTACTTCGACGGTCAGGGTCGAAGGGTCTGCGCCCTGGAGCTTCACGAGGCCGCGGTAGTAGAAGCTCGCCTCGGAGAATGGAGTGGGGTGGTAGTGACTTCGACGAAGGATCGGATTCACGAAGTCCGGTCCGAAGTAGAGGACCCGACTCTCCCCCGTCGCCATTCCCGCTTCGAGAACGTAGGCGAAGGGGATTCGCTCGTGGTGAGCGAAGAAGAGGTAGACGCCGATCGCTCCGAAGCGAGAGCCTCCGGATCGAACGGGCGAGATGACATGGACCCGGTCGAGGGCCGGGAACTTCATGTTCAGCGTCGTCGCCATGTCTGCGAGGTACTCGCGAGCGAGCGTCATCGAGTAGAGCTTGTGGTCTCCCGCGTACATCGTTCCGATCGGAGTCTCGATCGGGGAAGTCTCCCACCCGTCGAGAACCGAGACGCGAGCGAAGTAGAGCTGAACCGGGAAGCGAGACTCGATCGGGGAAGTTCGGTGGTGGGTTCCCGTTCCGACCCAGTAGTCCACGATCCGCGGATCCGCGCGCGGATCGCGCGGCGGAGGAGCCGGATCGGTCGCGTGGAACGAATCGATCCCGTGGCCCTGGAAGAGCTGGGGGTGCTTCGCCGCCGCGTCCTGGAGACAACGGAGACTCGCCTCGACGGCCTCGGGGGTGATGATCACTTCAGGGTCCGGGAACGCGGTCCGAAGAAGCGAGGACACGGTCTGGTTGAGGTCAGTCATCGTCTCACCTTGGCGATAAGGACTCCACCGCAAAGTGCGATCTGGCAAGCGACCGAAACCGCATTCCGAACTGACGATCGGACCACTTCTGTAGGGTCGACGATCTTCGGAGCTTTTCGGAGGTCCCTCCAGTTCTTCTTCACGAGGTCGTACCCGAGCCAACCGGTGGTATCTTTCGAGAGACGAGCTTCAGCCTGACCTATCAGGACCGGGGCTTCTTCCCCCGCTCTCTTCGCGAGAGACCCGAAAATCGAGCGAAGTCCGGACCTCAAGATCGAAGCTCCGACCGTCTCCGGGAGGTCGAAGGAAGCCGCGAAGTACGTCCGACCCGCCCCGGGGACGATTCCACCTCGTAGGGCCGTCTCCGCAGCCCGTAGGGCATCCTCCACCCGAGACCGACGGTCCTGTGCCTCTTGCTTCGTAAGGCCGCCTACGCGAAGCGTAGCCAGGCCCCCGTCCAAGGTGCTCGCTCGTTCGGTGAGCTGGTCGCGTTCGAACGGGTACTCGGAGGATTCCGCCCGGGCTCGAAGGGAGGAGACTCGGCGATCGATCGCGGACAAGATCTCCTCGTCCATGTACGAGACGAGGAGGGTTCGGTCTTTCGAGATCGTAGCTCGTCGGGCGTACCCCAACCAGGAACCTTTGAACTGATCTGCGGGACGACCGGCGTCAGGATCTACAAGCGTCGAGTTCGTGACGGTCGTGAGATCCTCCAACCAGTCGAGAAGATCTCCAGGAGACCCGCTGTAGTCCACCGCGACGCAAGAGAGGACCCCCTTCTTGTCGTTCACGAGGATCGTAGCGAGGGCCTCCCCGGAAACGCTCGGGGCGAAGATCAGAAGACCGCGTCCGGGCCATTGGGTGGCCGCCTCCATCGCAGCGGCTACGTCCTCGGACTTCCGAAGCGGCCGGCGGAAGACCGCGACGAGAGGCCCGTCCATCTCTCGTTCGTTCGCTCCTTCCGGAGCCATCGCGTACGAGACCCAACCCGAACGAAGAAGGAGCCCCTCCTTCTGTTCGAGGACGATGCCGGTCCCCTCGTGGGCGGCGATCACAACGGAGCCTTGTTCCCCAACTCCTAGGACGGCTTCCACGACCTTCTCCGCTACGAGCGGGTCCTCGTGGGACGCCATGTGGGCGATCCGCGAAAGACTTTCCTCGTCCGGGGGCGCCGAGAGCTTCGAGATCGAGGCGTCCGCGATTTCCGCGGCTGATCGGATCTCTTGAACCACTCGAACGGGATCCCAATCTGGAGCTACGGCGAGCTTTCCGATCTCTCGAAGTAGAGCGCTCGTCAGAAGAACCGTCGTCGAAGTCCCGTCCCCTACTTCAGCCTCGGTCTTCAGGGCCGCCGTTCGAACCAACGTCGCCCCCAGACGTCGCTTCCCTCCGAGTTGGCTTTCTCGGGTGAGGGCGGCCCCGTCGGTCGTGACGAGAACGGATCCGTTCTTCGCGACCATGACCTTCCCGCCCGCGGGCCCGTAGGTCTTCTCCACCACACGTGCGACTTCGTGGACCCCCTCGGAGAGCAGGACCCACACCTTCCGTTGATCCAAGACCGGCACTGACGACTCTACGCGTAACGTCTGAAGATGACGAAGAAGAACCAGTCCAAGAAGGCGGGGATCCGCGCGAAGAAAGCCGGAGAGAAAGCCAAGGCTCGCCAGACCGAGAAGATCCGAAAGGCGACCCTCTTCAAGAAGAAGCTCGCCACCTCTCTGGAGAACTTCTCCTCGAACCTCGGTCCGGGAGGATACGAGTACTGGCTCCTTCACGGAATGAACTTCATCCTGTCCTCCTACGAGGAAGGGATCTGGCAGCCGATCTTCCCCGAGGTCTACGAAGGGAAGGCGATCACTCGAACTGATCTGTTCGCGCGGATCATGGACAAGCAGTTCGACGGGAAGGACCTCACCCCAGCCGGTTCGAAGGCCGTGATCTGGGCGTCGCTGAAGCCGAAGGAGATGTTCGCTCTCGTGACCCGAGCGCGTCAGTTCTCCTGGGCTGTGCAGAAGGATCCGCTCTCGCCTGGAGCCCCGGAGGTTTGGGGCTTCATCCACGAAGTGATGAACAAGTTCGTCGAGAAGCTCGACGACGACCAGAAGACCTCGGACGGGAAGATCAACCTACCGGCCGATCAGTACGGGAAGATCTTGCCCTCGGCCGTCGCCCAGACCGTCGCGATGCTCTCGGGAGTCGAGGACCCTTCGGTCCAGACCTCCTAAGCGCTGAGGTGGTCGACCGCGTCCGCGAGTAGCTTCTTCGAGACCGACTCGTAGTCCTTCCCGCGGAAGGTCGAGATCATGCCGTAGGGGGCGTCTCCCTGTACGTATCCGGAGGCCTCGGCGCCTTCCTTCACGCTGATTGATACGGCGATTCGAACGGGGTTCGTTCCCATCGCGACCTCGACGAGCGTGTAGAGGGAGTAGTCCCACCCGGGGACAGATCCCGGAACCGACTTCACGAGCGTCACTGACGCCGGCTTCGGCTTGATCTTCTTCAGCCCGGACACCCAAGCGGTTCCGGCTTTCTTCGCCGCCTTCTTCAGATCGTCGTAGGTGAGCGAAGCGACACGACCCGGACGAAGCCTCTGGCGAAGGAGGTACTGGTGGGTCTCGTGGGTGTTGGCGATCGACATGATGTAGTCGTCGAGCCCGAGGGTCATCTCGTCCATGCCCTTCAGCGTCTCGTAGACCTTCTTCGCCGCGTTCTGGAAGTGGGTCTCCATGAGGAGGGCGCGCTTGTAGACGTCGGTCGTTTCGTCATAGAGCGCGAGGAAGTCCTCGGAGAACTCCATGCTCGGGAGAGCGGAGACGGCTTCCGCTCCGTAGTACGAGACGATCTTCTCCGCGAGCGCGTCGATCTCATCCGTGATCGCGGTGTAGAGACGCTCGAAGAGGAGGTGGTCCCCGTAAGAGGTATCGCCTCGAACCTGCCAGTGAGAGGTCCAGTGGCTCCAGTGAAGAGCGCGGAGGATCCCCAACAGCTGTTTAAGGAGGACCTTGTTGTCGGGGTTGGCGGGTTCCATCGTCTCCCCGTCTCTATAGCCGCGCTACCCGGGCTTTCGATACGAAGTCCGAGACTCGTCCTCGACACCGCGCCAGGGCTCGGCTTCTAGGAGGTTCCCCTCCAGATCGAAGACGCCCCATTGGTTGTAGCGCCTTCCGTGAAGGAAGAGCGTCCAGACGGGTCCGAAGGGAAGGCTCACTCGATGGGGGACGTCCCCTTTCAGAAGGTTCAGCCCTACCTTCCATCGCGGGGCCTTTCCGACTTTCGTCTCCTGGTAAGCCCCGAAGATCAGACTCACCCCGTCCCACGGGTGGGAGTGTAGTGTGTCTTCAGGATCGGCCTTCTTGATACGGTGAAGAAAGAGACCGAACCCTCTGAAGGAGAGGAGGTAGTACCGGTCCAGAGACTCTCTACGCGAGACCCTCATACCTTCCGGATGACAGCCTTCTTGTAGTTCCAGGTCAGCTCTTCGTTCGCGCGGATATCCCGAAGCGCTCGGAACTCGATCGCGGAGATCCCCCTTCGAAGGACACACTCAGTGTTCGGCGCGCGCTTCGTAGACTCCAACGAGTCCATGTTGTAGAGGAGCCCGTCCCCCGAGATGATTGCCCTCATTCCGTTGACCCACGGGAAGAGGTAGCGATTGATCGTGGGGATCGTGAGGGTCGCCTTCGACTCGTCGGGAGGGATCGGCATCACCCAGCACCGCTCGACGGTCTCCCCCTTGAGAATGTCTCGGATGGCGAAGACCCCCCGCCCTCGGTTGTCGCTCACCCACCTAGGTTCCGTGGGCCACCCTTCCGGAGGACGCGGCGGAGTCTTCTTGAGACATGACTTGCACACGAAGGGAGCGTTCTGCTCCGAGACGTTCTTCGGATCCTTGTAGATCAGACCGCAGTCGGGGCAGGCTCTCACTGGTCGCCTTCTTCCATCGGAGGTGCCGTCACCTCATGAAGCCAATCCCCGGCTCGTTCCGCTCCCAAAGCCCAAAGCACTCCGCACACAGGATGTACGAAGACATTGTGGAGGAAGAACACGAAGCGCGAACGGCGGGTCACGGCTCTTGACTATACCGGGAGGCCCTTCCGAGCGACGAAGGCTCTCCATGGCGTGTAGGTTCGGGTCTTCGGGTCCAGAAAGAACCAACTGTTCGTCTCAGGACCCGCAATGAACAACGTCCACGCCTCTCCTTCGAGGAGGTCAACTCGGTGATAGTCGATGTCGCGGATGAAGTTGAACGACCCCGGGCGCAGGGTCCGCGTCACGAGAGTCGAAGTGGAGTCGGTCTCAGGCTTCTCGCGGAACTCGATGTAGCCGCCCTTCAGCACGATCGAGAGCGCCCACTTCCAGGGATGGGAGTGGAGTTCCTCGTCCTCGTCGGAGCGGTGGAACTGGTGGATGTAGATCCGAACGAACTTCTTCCCCAGATTGAGGAGTCGGTACTTCGTGAGGTAGGGGCCGTCGAGACCGGAGATCGTTCGGTGGAAGAGGAAGTCGAGAAGTCTCACGGGCCCTCCGGAGGATACTCGGCGAGGCCTGCCCTCACAGCCACCTCGGCTACAGCCTCATCCATGAACGTCTCGATCGTGTGAGTCGCGTCCCCGTCCGAAACCCGGACGAGAAGACCGCAAGTATCACAGACCCCGGAGAAGTTCGGGGGGATGGTCACGGAGGCCGCGGTTCCCGATACAGAACCCGTACAACGAAGACGGACGGCTACCATATCGATTCCACTTGTCCCTTCAGGACGGTTCGATACTGGTTGAGCTTCCACTCGAAGTCGGCTCGGAATTCGGCGATCTCCTCGCTGACCGTCTTCCCCTCTCGGATCTCCCCGAAGTCTCGAAGGGCGTGCCACCACGTATGGCGGTACCCGCCCCAGGGGTACTTCTGGGCTTCCTCCATACAAAGGAAGTACCAGTTGCCGTTCTCGTCGGTTCCGCGGGGAACGAAGAGGAACATGAAGAAGAGAGCCAGCTCACAACCGATACGAACACGCTCCTCGGTCAGAGGTTCGGTTCCGTTCAGGTAGAGGCGGCGTCGGCGGGCTTCACCCATTCGTACAATCCTTCGGTCTCTGTTACGGCGAACCCGTTCTTGACGTAGAACCGGGCTTGGGATTCTGGGTCTTCGTCGTATCCCCCCGGAGTCACTAGGACGCGTCGGGCTCCCTGATCCGCCGCTACCTTCAGCGCTGCCTGAAGAAGTCGGGAGCCCAGCCCCTGGCTCCTCGTATTGGGTCCCTGGACCAGAGCGCGATTCACCCACCACACTCCCGGCTCGTGGGTTGAAAGGTCGACGGTTCCTCGGCGAAGAAGATTGCTGGGATCTCTCCAAGAGACCGTGATGCACCCGAAGGAGGCTTGAATCGAGAGGTCCAAAGATCAGCGCTTCCCGAGTTCTTCGGTGAGCCGCTCGACCTCGGAGATCAGCCAGGCGAGATCTTGGGGGGCGTTCGCGATCAGGTCCGCGTTCGCCCTCACCGGCAAGCAACACGTCCACACCGTGGCGATCTCCTCGGAGTTCGACGGACTTCGGATCGTGAGTGGAGGAGTCCCGTCTGGATGATTCTTCTGCCCCATGCGGAGATAGAAAGGAGTAGGTCCTGCCCACCAAGGCTGAGGGGTAGCGGCCTTCAATCGAGACTTGATCTCGTCGATTCTACTCATTGAGAGCTTACGCCTTGGCGGAGCTTCGCTTGAAGCTCGCGGTACCGGAGAAGCCCCACCACATCGACCGGGCCAATACGACCCTCCAAGCACGAGGCGGAGAACTCGGGGATCGTGTAGGGGAGGTAGAGCTGGTCCCACTTCGGATCACGGGTTTCCACATTCACCGCGATCAAGGCGTAGCCTTCCCCGTCCTGGGTCTCTACCTCGACCGCCGAAGCTCCCTTCCGAAGAGCCGCGTCGCAAGCGTCTCGAAGAGCTACCAGCCCCTCGGCGTCGGCCACGATGTAGGCGTCATCGTGATGGGCCCCTTGGGCGTAGAGGTGGATCTTCATCCGAAACCGTACCGGGGTTCACTCCCCGAGGTCGATCACGGTGGTTTGGGTCTGGACCCCGAAGACGTTGACGAGCCAGTTCACGGTGACCCCGTCCGCTCCCGTCACGATCACGAGAAGGTTCCCCTCCCCATCGAAGTCGAAGGAGACGTCCCAGAGGGAGGCCGCCGTGTTCTTCATCGGGGCGTAGACGTCGATCGACGAGATCAGGTCAGGCAGCCCATCCGACTCGCGACGAAGAAACACGCGCTTCTGAACGTGGTAGGCACCGTTGTTCGAGGAAGACCCCGCGACCACTTCCACGTCGAACGCGGTGACCGTGGAGTGATCCACGGTATCCCGGGTCGCCATCGTAGGCACGCTGTCCGTAGTGACCACCGTCGGAGATCGAGCGTCTACACCCATGATGAGAACCCTCCTGATCACCCATTACTCCTTCGCCAGAAGGACTCTTGGACTTGGACGCAGAGATCGTTGATCTTGGCGTAGTTCGGATCCTTCGGGAGCGGAGCCGTAACCTTCTTGGCTTCGGCCTGAAGCTTCGTCGCCTGTTCCATGAGGTGATCGTAGGACCACTCGCCCCGGCGGATCGCGAGAAGCTCCTCCGCGTCGTCGCGATAGACGAGCACCCCCTTCCCGGAGCAGATCTCCAGGCACATTCTCATGAGACGAACGAGGTGCATCGCGTGCTTCGTGTCGTAGCCGTACTTCGCTTCGAGCGCGGCACGCTTCTCGTTCCGATTCTTCTGCCAGTCCAGGAACTGGTTCCAGTGCTTCAGATCGGTGCGGTAGCGCTTCTCCGCCGCGAGAAGCTCCATGACGTTCGGGTCGACCTCGATCTCCCCTCCGCTCTCTCGGGTCTTCTCGATCGTGGCCTCGTAGGCTCCGATCATCTCGGGGGAGATCTTCACCTTCTCCAGTCCGTAGTCCTTCCGGTCGGGCTGAACCTTCGGCGGGTTGAGGAGCCACTTGCGGTGGGTCTCGATCCGTCCGAGCTGGGAGTAGGCGTACCCCGAGAACGTCGCGCGGATCGCCTGGGAGAGGAAGATCTCCCGAGCCTCCCGGAGCATCCCTCCCTCCTCCGACATGAAGAGGACGTCCGCGTCCCGGACGAAGAGGACCTCGATGATGTTGGGGTTGCAAGCCGCCGCGAGGAGGCAGAACTTCCGGACGTCGAAGAGGACGCGATCGATCACATCCTCAGGCTTCGTTCCTGGAGGTGCGTCCTCGGGCTTGATCTCGAACTGTTCGAACTCGTAGGCGAATCCGAGGACGATCTCCTTCGGAGCCACCACGATCCCCTTCGTGTCGACGTCCGAGTCCGGAAGGTTCGTCCCGTAGGCGTGACTTCCGTGGTTCGCGAGGAAGATCGTGTGGGCCGCGTAGTTGAAGGGAGGATGGAGGTTCTTGGACATAGCCGACCTGTAACGAAGGAGAGACGGGTACTTACACCTCGGAAAGGCGAACGCCTTCGCCGGTGGTTGGCCGGGAAGGCGTTCGGGGAACTTCGAGGTCTGGAGGAATCAGGCCGCCTGGGCCACCGGAGCCGTCGGGGGCACGAGTCGGAGATTCGGACGGGTCCGAGGCTGGGAGGCGTTCGCGAGCCTCAGGAGCGACTCCTCGTCGAAGCGAAGCATCAGCGCCTGGGCCAGCATCGTGTCAGCATCCGGAACGTCATCGCGAGGATGGACGCAAAGACTCTTGAGAGCCTTCCCGGTCTCGTCGATGAGGTCGATGTTCCCGGCGCGACCGCGGAAGATCCGGTACTTCTTCCCCGACTTCGAGACGATGAGAAACCAGTCCTCGCGAGCGAGCTGTTCCTGTTGGTCGGGGGTGAGGTGGGCTCGAAGAAGGGCTTCGGCCTTCGCGTCGGCTTCCTTCCGAGTAGCGAGACGAGCGAGGCGCTCTTCTTCTTGGACTCGGCGTTGCTCGGCGTACCGGGCCTCTCGCGCGATCCTCTGGTCGGGCGTCTCCACCGGAGCAACGACGCAGTTCCGATTGTAAATCGTCGCGGTTCCCGCGTTCCAGTTCGCCCACGTGTTGTCGATCGTGTAGACCGAACCAGACGCAGTGACAGCCAGGGTGCTGTTGTTCCAGGCGGACCACGTAGCCGAGTTCGTCGTGTAGGACGTAATCGAGCTTGCGGTCGCGTTCAACCACGTCTGATCCGTGTTCCAACGGACCCAGATGTTGTTCATGGCCGCCATGTTGGCCTGAGTCGCGGGGAGCCCCACGAACCTCTGGAGATCTCTTTCGAGGCTCGGAGCCTCGGTAGCCGTTGAGGTGACGACCTCCGAAGCCACCGAAAGCGCAGACCCAACGGGCATCGACTCAGCCCCCGACCATCGGGGAGATGAAGATCACTCGACCCGCCTTCGGATCGAACTCCTTCATCTGGTCCCCCTGATCGCCCTTCTCGTTCGAGCAGTGGAAGGCCTTGTAGCCCTTCTTCGTGAGGTCCTCGAACGAACGGCGAGCATCGTCGACCTCGACGGCCTTCGCCGGGTCCCAGATCTTCTTCACGTCGCCGCTTCGGTCCATGATCTCGAAGAGGAGCTTCCCTCCGCGGACCTGAGTCCGAAGATCGGCCTCCGTGAGCTTCTCGACCGAACCATCGTGGCGCTTCACGTCGAACTGGGAGGCGATTTCCATGAGTCTGTATCTCCGACCGGGACTTGGGCGTAGGCGTCCGGAAGCCTGCGGACCTTACGCCTTCGCCCGGTCAGGGCTTCTTCAGATTCTTCATGGCCCGCTCGCTGAACTGAATCCCCTTCGCTTCGGAGTCGTTCGTACGACGCCACCGACCGAGGAAGAAACCGCAGGCGAAGACCGCCCAGAACAAGAAGAAGTTTCCGATCACGAGCCGGTTACGCCGGGAGATCGATTGGGTCCGACCGGATTCGAACCGGTACATGTCCGTTTATGAGACGGGGGTTCTGGAACCTGTTGAACTACGGACCCGGTAGGACTTACGATCCGGGGACGAGGAAATAGAACCTCCTCTCGATTGCCGCTTTGCGCCAGGGGTTTTGGCGGGACACATCGGGAGGAGGCAATCCTCTGCGTTTATAGGTCGCGAAATAGCCTTTACGGAACCGGGGGTCCCGAGGCTACTGAGAGTCCCCGCACGTGTCGAACTTCCCGCCCCGTATGAAGCCGTGCCACTGACAGCTATCCTCCCCTCCGAGGATGTGGATAGAGGGGCTGACGGTGATGTTGGGAAGGTCTCCAAAGTGGTCCCAGGCTTGCTTCCCGTTCAACCAACTCGCCGGAGGTCCTCCATCGAGAGGTCTCAGGAAGGGAACGGCCAAGCGACAGTTGTCGTGGATCGGACAGTCGAAAGAGAATCCGATTCCCTGACGACCGTCCATGCTCACCAGCTCAGGATCGGCCTCTGAGAGGAAGACGAGGTCCTTCAGTCGACGGGGCTTCATTCGACCACCCGACTGGCTGCGTAGGCTCGGACGAGCCTCAAGTAGTCGGAGTTGGGGGCTCCTGCGGGAGTAGCGCTCGCTACGATCTTCAAGGCCTCCTCGACGTCGACTCCGGATCGAATCAGTAGGCCGGCATGGAGCGCTCCGGTTCGATCCGCGCCCAGCATACAGTGGACGTAGTAGACCGTGGCGGGTTCCTTCAGATTGAGGTAGAGCCCGTGGATGTACTCCACGACTCCCGCGAAGTCCCAGCCGGGGGAGTGGAGGAAGACCTTCGGGTCGTCATTCGGCGCCATCCCTTCAAAGGGCCACCAGATCATGTGGGACTTCGGACGAACGAGACTTCCGTAGACGAGATGGCCGTTCCCCAAGAGCTTCTTCGGGTCCCAGCCAGGCTGGCGAACGTATGGGGGCCAGCTGTCGGCGGGGAAGTTTCCCGGATCTTCTCCGAACGCCTTCAGTTCATCCGACCAGGACGAGCGTTCACCGGTGTTGTCGATGAAGGAGATACTGACGAAGCGATCAGCCGAGAAGTCGAGGGAGAGAGCCGACTCGATCTCGGGATAGGCGAAGTCCTTTCCGACGAGAGGCATGTTCCCTCGAACGAGAAGGTGGTGAGACCTCGTTCGAGGAAGATCGATCACGGCTACCCGCTTGGGATCGAAGGTCGTGCTCACGTCTTCACTCCTCGGACTCGTTCTCTCGGTCGTTGTATCGAATCACCTCTCGGGTCGAGAGAAGCTCGAAGCTGAGAGGGATACAGAGACTCTCGAACTGAGAGACTTTCGTGGTCTTCAACCAAACAATCGCTTTCCACTTCTTCACCGAGAAGCGGTCCACATGAGAGACGCGAGCGTCGGCTCGGAAAACAGCGTTCCCGAACCGTCCCAACGGTACCGCGTTAGGCGATACCGTAACTTGGTACGCGACGCGTCCTTCAGTAGAGAAAGCGAGACCCATGTTACTCCCGTCGGGGGAGATAGCCGAGTCACCCATCTACAAAGGTGTCAAATGAAAACGACCGCGTTTCTCACGCGGTCGTTTGGTCGGCAGAGACTCGGATCTCTATCGGCGGAGGGGGAGTCTCTGGTCCAGGGCGATCAGGTACGCGACGCGAATCGCGCGGATCGTACGGTTCAGGTCCTTCGAGTTTTCGCGGCAACGCTTCTCGGCGCCGACCGCGAACTCGACTCCGCTCGTGTAGTCGGGGCCTTCGGATCCCCAACGCGCGATCAGGGTCGGCCCTCCGATCACCTTGTCGCAGAAGTAGAGGTCGTGACGCTCGAAGGTGCCGAGGAACAGGCAGCTTCCACAGTCGTGCTTGTGGATGGGGCTCTCGACGCCCGCGATCTTCGCGTTCTGGTTCATGCTTCGCTCTCTTCCTTGTACTGACGGGCCGGGGGGTCGATCGGGGGGGCCAGGATGGCCATCCCCTGGAAGCGTTCCGCAATCTCGACCGCCTTCTCTTCGGTGTACGGGATCGCGAGGTACTGCTGCTTCGTCCAGCCTCCGCCGCGCTTCGTCGTGTCGTTGAGGAACTCGCAACGCCCCGTCGCGTCCCCTCGGACGACGATGTGGGTGTGGGTCTTCAATCGCTCCCGAAGGGTCTCTCGTCGGTTGGTCACGCTCTAGTAACGAACGAGACCGCGACGTCTACACTCCGATCTAGTAGCCGTCCTTCGCCCAGCCGCCGCCCTTCAGAACGAAGGCCGAACCCCCAGAAATCAGGCGCTTTACCTTCCCCTTGCACTTCTTCTTCGTGCAGTTCTCCAGAGGAGGGTCGGACATCTTCTGCTCCGCCTCGAAGGTCTTCCCGCACTTCTCGCACTTGTACTCGTACGTCGCCACGAGGGAACTCTACTTTCCGAGAAGCTCCTTCGCTTCCCTTTCGACCCATTCCTCGACGGTCATGCGAGCCTCGGCGTCCGAAACACCATTCGCGGCCCAGGGGAGGCTCTCCCTCTCCTCCGTCGAGAGCGTGGAGGTAACTTTGAGGGGGAAGGCGAAGACTTCCGCCACCGGTTCCCCTGACCACGTTGAGACATGGTCTTCCACCCAACGCTCGGCCTCCTGATCGTCGAAGGCGGAGACCAGGAGCTTGTGGGTAACCAAGACCTCGAAGACCCGACGCCTTTTCTCCTTCATCAGGCCTTCTCCTCGATCGTCTGAGTCCCTCGGCGCAACGTCCAGGAGTCCTCGTCCATGTCGACGTGGAGAGTGATGTCGGGGAAGTTCGCCTTGAAGGTTCGGATCTCCTCGTGGGTGACGGCGCGGAGAGTCGGGTGAACGGTCTTCGAGGATCGAAGTTCCAAGCGGTAGACGAACGCCGGAAGGGACTGAGTGATTCGGCAGGGGACTCGGAATCCCATGGAGACGTAGTTCTGAGCGACGACGGGATCCGCGTTCAGGTTCGCGATGGCCCATCTCTGTACGTTGATCAGCCCCACCGCCTCAATCACGAGTTCGGGCGGGATCGCCTCCAGGTACCACGGATGGAACCCTAGCCCTGTGGTGAGCAAGGGCATCCTCATCGTACCAGCCCGATGACGCTGGAGATCGCGGAAGCTCCCGAAGTCGAGGTGGAACTGGGTCTGGATCGTTCCGATCTCCGAGAGCCAGTAGGGAAGCTCGACGCCTCTCGGCCGGTCTCGCAAGATCCCCTCGCACCGAGAAAGGGCCGCCTTGTCGAGAAGAGAACGGAAATCCGAGGGGCCGACGAAGTCCTCCGATTCCAGGAAGTAGTCGTGGAGCATGGAGGCGCTCCGATAGGTGATGTACTCGTCCTTGTCTTCCTTGAAGGAACTCTTGTACTTCGCGCTCAATGCGGAACGGATGTCAGAGCCCATGGCCGAGATACTCGGATCAGGATGACACGCGAGCCAGTTCAACTTGTCCCCTGCCTGACGGAGGTTCGTCGTCCACGAGAGGTTCGTGTGAGCGCCCGCGGGAAGAAACGCACGAAGAATGTCGAAAGCTCGGGCCGAGATCGCCCTCTGGTGAGTCTTCGCGTCGTCCCCTTCCTTTCGAGGGTACTTTTTCGCGAGGAAGTCCTTCACCACAGGCATCGACTTCATGTAGAAGCTCCGCCACCTCTCTTGGATCGCCTCTCCTTCGGGGGTGCCGAGGGGGTTCTCGAAGATGGACGTGGAGAAGTCCATGTACCTCGTACTCGCCTCTTGGCCAGAGTAGAGGGGCCAATCCTGGATCGCCTTCGCCGCGAGCATCGAGACCCCCTCGACGAAGACCGTGGTTGTCCCGCAGTCTCCGATCGAGGCGTGTCCGTATCCTCGGAAGTACTGATCGATGAACTTCCCGGAGCCTACCTGGCGAACCTTCTCCAAGTGGGAAGCGACGAGCGCGGGGCTCCGACTGTAGAGCGCCTGGATCATCGCCAGGTCTTCCGGAGACATCGAGTTCCGCGAGACGGCCTCGTTGATGATCTGCCTCCAGGCTTCGATGACCGAAGCTTGGATGTCCGGCTCGATACCCTCCCAGGACCCTTTGAGGCCTCGACGATCCGATAGATCTTCGACGATCTTCTGAGCCGCTTCCGCCCCGACGTTGGTGAGAGACTCCAAACCGTCGAGGATCGTAATGCTGGCTCTGGTCATGGCGAGACGTTACCCCCTTAGGGTGTCTCGTAGACGGGGCTAGCTTTCGATCTCCGGGAGCGGGAGGTTCCCGTACCGGGAGTAGTGATCGAGGAGGGGAATCAGCTCTTGGGTGAACTCCGGGGCGAGAACGATGGACTTCTCGTCTCCTCGTCGGAAGGACAACGACCCCTCGGCTTCTTCGAGGGAGAGCTTCTCGCCTTCGTCGTTCTCCAGGTCGTAAGCGCGGAGACCGCGCTCAGTACGAAACGTCCGACGGATCGTCATGGTGGATACACTTCGCCTTCCGGTCAGCGTCTCTCCCCAACGATAGCGCGACAACGACTTTGATACGAGCCCTCGCGGCTTCCGCGTAGACGGGAGGCCAATTCATGATCATGTCGACCAGAGTGGCCTCGTTCGCTTCCTCCGCGATCTCGAAGGCGTGGATCCGGTACGCTTCGAAGGAAACGGCCGGGGTTCGGTACGGGGACACCTCGATTACTCTTGGGTGGCTCCGCGAACGAGAGCGAGAACGGACTCTCGGAGGTACATGAACTCGCCGTGGGTTCGGACGACGTCTCCCTTCGATCCGTAGATCACGACGGGGTTCCGGTTCGAAACTCGGATCGCCTCCACGCCTCCGGATTGACCGTGGAGGCGGATCTCCAGATCTTCGTCCGCGTAGACCTGTCCGTAGACGGAGCTGGGCTTCCCGTAGACTTCGAGGACGAACTCGAAAAGGCGCCGCCACGCGCTCATGTTCGTCTTCTTCCACTCCGGTACGCCCTCGACCGACTCGAAGTGTCGATCGACGATCTGATCGAGGTCGACTCGACCGACGACGTCCTCCGGACGCTCCTCATGGAGGGGGGCGACGACCACCGCGACCCTGCAGGACTCCCGGACGTCTTCGGCCAGACTGTGCAACGAGGCGCGACTCGACATTCTCAACTCCTCACGGGTGGAAGAACCCGTATGCGATCAAGAGCATTACGCCCCAGATCAAAATCGAGGGGATCCCGTCCCCCGAAGCCCGATGGAAGGAAGGGCCCCTTCGAGGTCCCTTCCTTCGCGAGCGTCGCTCAGAAATCGAAGTCGCTGGCCCCACCGTAGTCCTCGTCCGTTCCGAAGCCCGCCGAGGCGAGCGCCGACTCCGCGTCCCCGTCCATCGAATCGTCGATGTCGTCGGACTCGAACTCGTCCGGGCCGTCGCTGAAGTCCGGGTCCTGGCCGTCGTCCTCGATCTCGAAGAGGTCGGAATCCGGGACGATCTCTTCCCCGCGACAGACCTCACACTCCTCCAAGATCTCTTCGGAGGGGCGACCGCCGTCGTGGTTCGTGTACGACGGGGCGGTACAGCCAACCGTGACACTACCGAAGCCCTTACAGCCGGGGCAGAGCTGGAAACCATTGGGGATTTTCCGGGTCGAGTTCGTCATCGTCGTTCTCCGCCTGTGTAACGAACGAGGTCCGGATCTTTACACTCCGATCTTCGGAAGTGTAAACGAGACCCCGTCGCTCGTTACATAGGCGGAGAGAACGATGGCTACTTCGAAAGGTACCTGTGGGGCGTGTTTCCGGCCGGTCAGCCTCAACAAGGAGGGGCTACTCGTTCGCCACGGATGGTCTGAGGCCGGCGGGCAGCGCCAGGTCGGAACCTACGGGAACGTCTACCACGACGGCGCGTGCTTCGGGGTCGGATGGAAGCCTTACGAGGTTTCCTCGGATTGCACGAAGGCCTTCTTGGCGGAGGTCTTGTTTCCGATGGGTCTGTCGACCCAGGGCGACCTCGAACGCCTCGCGACCTTCCCGGACCACATCTTCTCCGGGAAGACCCGGTTGACCCGACAGACCACCAACGAGTGGGACGGGTACGCCTATTGGCAGGCGCTCCTTCGCCACGGAGATATGTACTCGATGGACGTCCCGAGCTACGAGACCTACCACTCGATGATCGTGTCCAAGACTCAGACGAGGTGGACCGAGATTCTTACGGACGCCCTCTATTGCTGCAAGATGATCCAGGAGTGGGCCCCGTCGGAGGTGAAGACCGTCGCGAAGAAGGCCCCTCTGGTTCACTTCCGGAGTCCGCACATCACGTACTCCCCGTGGTGCCGCATGTCTCGGTGGGGGAACAACGGCGGATACCACCTCACCGATCAGAAGGGTGAAGTGACCTGCGCGAAGTGCCAGAAGCTCCTCGCGCGAGCGGAGCCCTAGTCTATCCCGAAGTGAATGAAAATCACTTGGCCGGCGATCAGGGCGAGCGCCGCGATCAAAGCGACTCCCGAGACTTCGAGGGCGAGGTACGCGAACTCGGGGACGAGAGCGCCGACGACCATGACCCCGGAGAAGAGAAACGCCACGCTCGAAGCGACCGTCAGGGCGCAGCCCATGCCGGTGGAGCGGATCTCCCTCACCTTCATACGACCGCTTCAGCTTCGAGGCGTGCGCAGATGTGGCAGAGGTATTCTCCGGGTCGGCCGATGTAGACCGACCCGTCGGGTCGCTTGCCATCCGCCGGGATACGCTGACCTCGGTAATGGCAGTCGCTCAACTCCGCGTTGAGTCGCTCACGTTCCGGAGTCATGAGTCGCTCGTTCACTTCTTCGGATCCTTCTCTTCCTTCGACATGTCGAGGAAGGCCGCCCCGAGATTCTCCAGTCCGTCGAGGACTCCGTTGATGTCTCTCCGAGCGACACCGGTCTCCTCGTGAAGGAGGACGACCAGCGCCTTCCGGTTCAAGCCGGACTCGACGAGGGTCTTCACCGCCTTGTCGATCTTCCGGATCGCTTCGGCGAGGGACTTCGCGTCGTTGGGTGTGATCTCGGGGAGTTGGGCTTCCGTCTTTGCCATGGTGACCTCAGGCGAAACGTTCGGGCCGACGTCCCATGAGGTTCATCGGTCGGGGGAAGGTACGTTGAAGCTTCTGGAGGAGGAGGTTGTCCACGACGACGATGTCGGGATCGTCCATGAGAGAGTCCGCGACGTCAGCGACCTCCCTCTCGGAGAGGGCCGCGTCGGGATCCGCCGCCTGAATGATCCGAGCCCGTTCTTGGGCCCAGTCCATCGCGCGACCTCGCGTCATGTCGACGAAGATTCGATCTCCGACCTTCAGTCCGACGTGAGGCCAGTAGGGCTCGTATCGGTCCGAACCGAAGTCGATGTGAGACAGTTCCGTTCGAGCCCACCGATCTCCCAGCGTGGGGTTCGCGAGGATCCCGAACGGTGTCACGCCGTCGCGGCTGTTCCAGACGTACTCGATCAGAGGGTCCGGACCGGTCCCTGCCCTCGAAGCGTACTTCATGAGGGCGAAGGCCTCGGCGTGAACGTACTGAGGCTTCAAGGGGCCTCCTCCCCGGACCGAGAAGCCGTCACCCCGGTCTGGTTCTGGTACTTCGAGCCCTTCGACCCGTAGGGGTACTTCGCGGGCCCGAGGAGCTTCTGGAAGCTGACCTGACAGATCGAGTCTCCCTCGCGAAGCTCGACCGGCGGGCCGGCGACGTCCAGCTCCAAGGTGATGTACCCGGAAAAGCCCGGGTCGAGGAAGCCGGCCGTCGCATGACAGCGAAGCCCGACCCGAGCCCAGGACGACCGGCCGTCGAGGCGAGCCAGGAGGTCGTCAGGGACGGCGATCTTCTCCCTCGTGCTGAGGAGGTAGAGAATCCCCGGACGGAGAACCCATCTCACGCCCGAGGCGTCCCCGGAGATCGGCGCGACCTCTCTCATCTCGGAGGTCCCCGGTCGAATCGGCTCGGCTCCGAAGCCCGGAGCCGAGACCTGCATCAACGGCCCCTGGACGTGAAGATCCACGGAGGCGGGCTGGACCTTCCCCTTCTCGCGAAGCTCCTGCCAGTGGTCGGGGAAGAGCTTCTTCAACTCGTGGTTGATCAAGACGTCGTTGAGCATCATTCGAACGGTACCTCCGAAGAGGGACCCTTACGCCGCCGAGGATTCCTTGTCGGTGAGCTTCAGAGGAATTCCTCGGCGGAATAGCTCGTTGAGAGCCGCTTGAGGGATGGCGAGCGCGATGTCCCGCTTCTTCGGATCGGAGAAGAACCCATGGAGGCGACCCTTCGCAAACTCCTGGAGGTCATCCGAGTGGCGTTGCCTACACCACATGAGGGCCCAGATCTCGTGGACGTCGTTATCGTCGTCCTCGTTCTTCGCCGACGTCCGGTAAGGGCCGTCTTGGATCGTCTCCGGGTCCTCTTGAACCGTCGGCGGAGCTTCCTCTTGGGTCGTCTCCGGGTCCTCGCAGCAGGTCGAGTGGTCGTGGGTCGGAACGGTCTTCCCGAAGTACGCGAAAACGGCTCGCTTCGCGGCTTGGTATCGACTTCGAGCCCAGATCAACCCGACCCCCAAGAAGGGGACCACGCTCATGATCGCAATCAACTCGTCCTGACAGAAGTGCATATCGTCTCCCCTCCTGTAACGAACGGGGTCCCGGTCTTTACACTCTCGGCACCCCTTAGGTATGACCTCGATTTTCCTCGCCGGAGACAGCCAGTCCGTGAACCCGGGCGGAGCCGCCGAGCGGGCTCTGAGGGGGTTCGGGTACGCGACGAGCCGAGTCTCGAACATCGGCATGGGACCCTACGACTACGTTCGGATCTCCGACCTCTGGAGACAGTACACGAACGGAGTCGCGAAGGCGAAGCCGGCTCTGATCGTTCTGATCTTCGGGACGAACGACGCTCCGAACCAGCACCTCGAAGACGCACTCGCGAAGCTGAAGAACTCCGTGAAGCCGAAAGTGATCCTCTCCGGACCCCCTCAGTACCCGAACGCTGAGCATCAGGTCCTGGGGGCTTCAATCAAAGCCGTCTACGCGAAGGTCTTCGGCGTCGACTACTTCGACAGCTACCCCTTCACCGATCCCTCGCTCCCCCGAGCCGCCGACGGGCTCCACCTCACCGTGAGCGGAGCGACTCCATGGGGGAATGCTATCGCGGCGGAAGTGGTTCGGCGGGTCCCTCCACGTTGAGGAACATCCCTTCTCTTACCCTCCGAGGAGATCGAGGATGTCGATCTCCTCGGCCTCTTCGATCCCCTTCTTCTCGAAGGTTTGGATCGGACGGTGATGGGGGGTCAACCCGTACTTCTTGATCGCCTCGCGGTGGACCTTGGATCCGCCGTACCCCGCGTTCACTTCCCACTCGTAGTGAGGGAAGTCTTTTGCGAGCGCGATCATGTCGTTGTTCCGATACGTCTTCGCAACGATCGAGGCAGCCATGACCGACGGGTACTTGTCGTCCGCCTTCTTCTCCCAAGTCACCGAGAGGTTCGAGGGGACGACCACTTTCCGGTCACACGGGCCGTCGATGAAGACGTCGGGTAGCTCCTTCCAGAAATGACGGAGGGTTGCGGAGATCCCTTCTCTCCACGTCTCCCTCATCCCGATCGTTCGGATCGCGTCCACAGTTCCGACGAACCGGAAGACCCCTAGGGCGTGTTTCTCGATCAGGACCAGGGCCGCCCGTCGCTTCCCGTCTGAAAGCTTCTTCGAGTCGCGTAGGAGCCCCTCGCACTTTTTCGCGAAGTCCTCCTCGTCTTCGACCAGGACGCCTGCGACGTAGAAGGGACCGGCCCAAGCTCCGGTCCCGCTCTCGTCGATCCCTAGGATTCGATCTGCCATCTCAGGCTCTACGACGCTTCACGAACCTTCGGCCGCTTTTCGCGCGATCGCCCGACGCGTTACCTCGGAGAGCATGACGCGTCGTCTCTCGTCTCGCTCCTCTTTCGTACCGGTGTTGTCGGTAGCCGACAACAGGGCCTGGTCGTCCCACTCGGTGTTGTCGCGTACGTCGACCTGGAGCGAGTCGTGACCTGCGTTCAAGTCGAAGCCGTACTTCCTCTGAAGCTCGGCGACTTCCTGTAGAAAGGCCGCGACTCGCTCTGTGTGGACTTCTCCCGTTTTCTCGTTGATCAGATACTTCATGGCTTCCTCCTAGATTCGGACTCCGCCTCATGCCGGGGAGGTCGACCATGCTCTTCTTCGAACTTCTTCGCCGCGTACTCCGAGCGGGTAGCGCGGCGTTCTTTCCATCCTTCGATCCGTTCCTTGCGGCGGATCTTTCGCTTCACCCGACTCATCCTCAAGAAGCAGTTACGCCCCGAGGAGGAAATCGAGCGCCCGATCGTACTGATCGAAAGTCTCGACGGTCTTGCTCTTGTTGGAGCTGTCGTACCGCGTCGCGCGGAACTTGACCTTCGGCGTCTCGGTGAGATTCGAGATCAGAGCGTCGACTCCGCCGACGTTCGTCTGGTAGAAGAGGGTCGTCTCGGAGACGTAGTCCTTCGTACCTTCGAGCACTTCTTCCTTCGTGGGCTTCCTCATTGTTCGAGATCCTTTCGATCCTGGTAACGGGCGAGGAGAGCTTCTCTACACTCGCTTCTTGCGCTGAGGCTTCTTCTTGGGGAAGAGGCCGCGAGGAACCAACGGCGGAGGCGGGATCGAGGACGGGAGAGGAGCGAGGGCGACCGGGCTCAGGCAGGCGTTCTCGTGGACCCACTCCTTCCCCGAACCCCACCCCATCGACCGGAAGACGAAACCCTTCGGAGGGTTGACGATCCGAAGAGTATGACCTGTCGTGGAGAAGGTTTGCTCCCCGTCGTCCCAACTCGGACGTTCGTGCTCGACCTCGACCCGTGACCAGAACTCCACCGTCTGGTCGCACAGACCACAAGTCACTCGAAGATGGAAGTCGACATTCTCATACATGACGTCAGGTCACGTTCTCGGGGACGATCCCGAAGAGAGCCTCCACACGCTCCGGAGTCGACATGTCGTGAAGCGGCTTCGGATGGAAGGGCCGAAGCTCGTTGCGGACGTACCGGAGGGTCCCCCCGTTTCGACCGTGATGCTTCGGGGGAAGTTGTTCGGCTTCCTCGGGCGTGTACTTCCGTTCGACCTCGACCTCGACCCGAGTGACGAAGGCTCCGCGCCGGAAGTGTTCCGGGTAGGCGTCGAAGTCGACCCCGACGCTCCGGAGCATCTCTCGCTTCTCCTCGCTCGTTTTGTTGAGAAGTTCCTTGTGATGGAAGCACGTCGAGGCCGCCATCGTGTAGGAGTTCTTCCGCGCATCCAGCTCGCGCCAGAGCAGCGTAGCTGCCGCGTCCGCGATCGTCGGGACCGACCACGCCCGCGAATCGAAGAGAGGAGACTGGCCCGCCTTCTCCGGGATCCGAGCGTCGAGATTCCGAGCGAACCACGACGAGGCGAAGGCCGCCGTCATGGACGCGATCTTCTGAGCCCGAAGTCCGAAGTAGCCGTCCGAGTCTTCGTTCGGCTGAAGCAGCACGAGGGAGATCTCGTCCGACTGAGTGTAGCCGACGCGAGCCCCGGTCTCGGCGACGAGCGCGCAGGTCAGATCGTACATCATCGACGACAATCGGACGTCGTACGGACGTTCGAGGTCGCGGGTGAACGCGGAGAACGCGCGCCCGTCGAGACGGATGCAGATCGGGTACGTCAGGCGCCGAGCGCTCTCGACGCCTTCAAGCTGCTTCATGTGATCGCCCAGAGTGTCCATCATTCCCATCTTACTCTCCGCTCTTGAAGTTCAGAGGATCCGGGTAGACCAGGAGCGTCACCGGGAAGACGAAGAGATCCTCAGGACGACGACCCGACGCCAGAAGACGATCGCGGTGCCAGTTGACGTCCCCCATGTCCTCCATGAAGGTCGCCCCCTCGATCATGGGTACCTCGCCCGGGGTCGCCTCCGCGTCGGAGAAGCGGTACCAAGACGAATCCGGCTCGGAGCCGAGTCGGATCGCGTAGACCGTCGGCATGCTCATCAGCACTCCAGCTTGAAGAACCCGGGCTCTTCGAGGGCGACGCGCGCGAGCCGAGCGCCGAGCCTGCAGATCGCCTCGTGGAACTCGCTACTGAGATGGTCCGCCGCGTAGTGGTGGGCGAACTCATGGAGGAGGAGGCGGTTGATCGCTTCGAGGTTCGGCTTCTCGAACCAGTCACGCCCGAGACGCCCCATGTTGAGGGTCAGCTCGTAGCCTCCGAAGGTCGCCGCGAAAGGCCAGGTCGCTTCGCTCGCGATCGTGATGTGGAGACGTCCGGCGCCGAGGAGTGCTCCCGCGAGGCGTTCGGCGTAGCTCACGACGGCCCGCATCCCTTTCGTGTAGTCCTCGGGCTTCACGATCTTCAGGTCTCGACCGTCCTCCGAGTAGGGCTTCGGGCTCGGGGTGACCTTCCCGCTCGGGAGCGCGGCCCCCGAAGAGCGGATGTTGTCCCAGACCGCGCGCGAGAACGTCCCGGCCTCGATCACGGCGTAGCCCTGAGAAACGGCGATCTTCGTGCTCTCCGGATCGCTCGGGTCGCGGATCACGCGCTTGTCGCCGTACCGATGGGTGAGGATCGTGTTCACGACCTCGGGGGCGACCTTGTCGTCCGAGAGGACGTCGTTCGTCCAGGACGCTCGCGCTTCCTCGGGAGTGATCTGGTCGACGCAGGCGTTCAGGACCTCGGTCCGGATCTTCCGGAGGTAGCTCGGGGTGACGTTGTCGCGGTCCGTGTTGAGGGGGACCTTCTGGAGGACGTTGATGTGCCAGGCGTCATCGGTCTCGACGACGGGGATCCCCATCTCGTAGAGCGTCGCCTTCTCACCCTCCCGCGGCTTGTAGACTTCGATCGTCGTCTTCCGCGCCGTCGGACGGAGGTAGCCCTCTTCGTCAGCGATCTCGGTCGGGAGCGTCGCTTCGAAGCTCTTCATCATCTCCCTCGCCCCGATCAGCGCGAAGGGCTCTTCTCCGACCTGGAGAGTGAGGCGGATCGACGGAGGGACGATCAGTGAGTGGATCGCCGCGATCATTCGCTCCACATCGGCGCGACTCATCTTCAGCAGTGTCTCGACCCGAGTCCCTTCGACGCGCTGGTACCCCGCGTTGCGTCGACCGTTCTTGTTGAAGACGATCGTGCCGGTGGTCGTGGAGATCGTCGTCTCCTTCGAGAGAGCGATCACGAGCTTCTCGCCGAGGTTGAAGCGACCGCGTTTCTCGGCGTTTCCCTTCTTCTTCGACTCGGCGAAGAGGGTGTACGCGTGGGAGAGATCCGCGAAGCCCTCGGGGTTGTCGTCCTCGACGAGGAGCGTCCAGTAGCCCCCCGAACTCGGTTCGAGATGGACGCTGACGGTTCGGACGTTCTCGTCGAGAGCGTTCTGGATCAGCTCCAGCGCCGCGAACTCGATCCCGCGTCGGGCGAGGAGCTTCGCGAGCCCCTCCTTGTCCACGTCGAACATCTGGGTCTTGGTCATCAGAAAACTCCGAGGTAGTGGAGGGTGAGAGCGACAACGGTTGCCGCGAAGATCCAAGGCAGGGCCCAGATCAGAATGAAGCAGCCGATCCCGAAGGCGCCCGCCCCGAGGAGAGATCCCGTCGCGAAGACGGTGAAGAGGGCATCAGCGATGCCCGCAAGCCATCGCTGGACTCGACCCTTCTTCCCCAAGGCTCGGAGGTTCCGGCGGATCTTCTCGTCGCGCTCGCGCTCTGCCGTTGACTTGATCACAGACCCGCCGTCTTTCTGAGAGCGCGTAGCGCCTCGACTTGCATACGAATCGTCTGACGTTCGAACTTCCGGAGGTCGATCGCGTCCCGCTTCCGCTGAGAGCGAGTCCCTCGACAGTCGCGGAATTCCTTCCGGAAGCGGAAGCCGTGGTTCACTTCGAGTTCGAAGTGCTCGATCGCGTTTCGGCGTTTGTCAGAGATAGCCATCTCGTCCTCCCCTGTGTAACGAACGAGGCGCGCTCCGCTACACTCTATTTTTCACAGGGACGGGATCAGGATGACCTGCTACCACCAGCGTCGAAGGGGACGCCCGTTGATGTCGTAGCCGAGCGAAGCGAGCTGGGCTTCGTGGCGCCAGTTGCTCAACTCCATCTCCCGACGGTACTCGTTGATCTCGTCGGGGTCCATCTGGATCTTCTCGCCGAGCGCGCGGAGGAAGTCGTTCCTCATGATGCGCGTCTCGCGAAGATCGGCCTGAGGATCCGAGCGTTGGGAGGTCATGAGACCCGCCATGAGAACGAACCCGTCTGCGATCTGACCGCGTTCCGGATTCCGATCCACGTGGATGTTCGAGGGAGTCGGGCTGGCGTTGTAGACGTACCCCCTCGCGTCGAGTTCGTAGAGGGCGAGGAGGAACGTCGTCGCGGCGAGGCTCCGAAGTCCCTTCACCATCTTCACGAAGGACTTCGCGGCGTCTTCGCCGAAGGACTCCTGGATCCCCTTGTGGATGGCGAGAAGGCGCTCGGACCCCACGTCATTCCGATTCGCTCCGTAGCCGCTGTAGTATTCAGCGGTGGAGGCCATGCCGGTGGAAGAGATGATTTCGCGGAGAGTACGGGGTCGGGTCACTTTCGGTTGATTCCTTTCTCGATGAGCTTGTGGACCATGACAGCGAGCTTCTCCCAGTCCCGAGGGTCGAGATCTCCCGCGCACTCCTCGATCGCTTCGACGAGAGGAGTCGTAAGCTCCCCCACCGCGTGATCGTAGGCCTCGCGGGCTTGCTCCTTCTCGAAGCCGCGATTCTGAGCGATACAAGACCGCGCCTGCTCCGCGAGGTCGATCGCCTCGCGGAGCTTACCCAGGGTCACTCTGATCATTCGAGTCCTTCCAAGTCCGTAACGAACGCCGCGCCTGACTTTACACTCATTCGTTCGAGACTGTCTTTCCGCGGCGAGTCGTTCCGAATTGGGAGACCATCCACTCCAATTTCTTCACGAGGAGCTTCGGCATGTCCTTCAGTTCCGAGGCGTAGACATGATCCTCGAAGAGCGTCTGAACGGACTTGGATCCCTCCCCCAAGCCGACGCCCACGAGATGAATCCCGGCTTCCTTCGCTCGACGGATCTGACCCTTGATGACCTCTTCGTGTTCCGGGTCTGGTTCCCCGTCAGTGACGATGAAAAGGGTTCGGTGTCCCTCCTTCCGGGTCGAAAGAGCTTTCAACCCGAACTCGATCCCGTCCGCCATCGGCGTCCCACCCTGGGCGACCAGGTTCCCCAGCCTCCAGGCCACGTCCTGGTATCTCTCCTCGAAACCCTTGAAGACGTCGTAGGTGATGGGATAAACGCGGTGGTACTTCGCTGCCTCGGACCAAGATATGGTTTTCACCAAATCCTTCCAAGATTCCATGTCAACTCGGAACCCCGCGATCGCGAACTTCGCGCCGATCGAAGAGAGACCGTCGCTCAAGATGTAGAGGGCCCGTTTGGTGTTGATCGGCTTCGTCCCCTCTTTCATTGAACTGGACTCGTCCAGTACGATGATGGCGGAGAGGGAGGTGTCGATCACTTCGGTCTCTTCGATGAACGCGCGGCTCGGCTCTCGCCCCCCGAGGACCGTGACATACGAGTCCACCAGGTAGCGCTCGCTGAGGCGAGTTCCTTTTCGAACACCGTGGATGTGGTCGCCGTTCTCTAGGGCTCGGAACATGTTGCGGAGCTTCGAACGAAGGTACGACGTCTCGGACTTCGTAGAGGCGACGATCTCCTTCAGGACTCGACGGGCTTCCTTCTCGTTCCCTCCGACCATGACAACCCGGTCGTCGGTCGTGGAGTAGGGTCGGTAGGGCTTCTCCCCCTCTTCCATCTTCGAGTCTTCGTCCTCGAAGGTCTGACTGAGGACGCTCTCCAAGGCGCTCGCGTAGTCCTTCAACCCGCTCGGGTCGGAGGTGATGATCTCGGCCGCCGCCTTCTTCTCGTCCTGAGGCTTCGAAGGTTCGGGCTTCGCCGGTTCCGGAGCCCAAGCCAGTTCATGTAGAACGCTCAGGAGTCGAAACGCTAGTTCGGTGCTGATTCCGAACTGGAGCTTCGCTATTCGGATCTCTCGTTCGGAGCCTACGTTGGGGATGGCGTCCTTCAGAAGAGGGGCGAGTGCTCCAGTTCGGATCATCTCCACGACCTCGGGACAAACGCTCTTGTAGTGGGCGAGGGCCTCTCGCGTCTTCTCCGTGGAGTATCCGAGCCCAACTTCGCGGAAGACCGCGAGAGCGATTCGAGCTGGAGAGGGAGGGATCTTCCGGTCTCGTTCGCGGGTCGGTTCTTCCTGGTCCAAGATGAAGTCGGCCAGGTCGGCCATCTTCGTGTACACCCCAGGAAACTCGGCGCACCCTATCCGCTCGATGCGAATGTCTTCGAAGATGTTCTGGCTCTCCATCAGAAGCGAGAGCGTCTCCGGGTCGGAGTACGGGATCCGCGAGTTGTAGTAGGGGGCGATCGCCTTTTCGAGGTCGTTCCCTCGGATCGGACACTGGCCCGAGTAGAGGCGGTGGAACCCTTCGTGGTTCGCTCCGCCGATCAGGGCCATGAACGTTCGGACGTTGATGTTGTCGTCGGTCGCCGCGATCTGAATCGTAGGCTTCACCCGACCCTGGTTGAACTCGTCCGCCCACTCTCGATAGTTCTCTCGGGTTGGGGCACGATCCGCCCCGTCGGCGATCTTCGAGAAGTGAGCGACCTTCTCGATCGCAGAGCGATACGGGAAGCTGCCGATCATGAAGAAGCGCCTCCCGGCGCTCCGGATCGGAACCATGTAGCGTTCCCCGAGAATCCCGAAGAGCGTCGCACGATGTCCGGCGCGGACGCGTCCTCCATGGAGGGATCCCTCCATGGACTTCTTCGCCTTCACCTCGTGGTGAGTCGGCTTCGGCTTCGAAGGAGGCTCGGAGGTCTCGGACACTACGAGAGACTTACTCCCAAATCCCTCGCCGGTAGCCGATCCGTTCCGCCCCATCGTGGCACTCGATGTGGAGCGTCGAGAGATCCGAGACCGCCCCGATCTTCAGCTCATCGAGACCGCTGAGCGGGAGGTAGTCGCGCCCGGGGAACTTCTCCTTCCAGTCGCTCAGGAACTTCGGGACCGCGAGCACCAGCTCGTACTGGAGACGACGGAAGAAGTCCGCGTCGTACATGTCCGCGAAATCGGGGGCGAAGTCCCGCATCGCCGCCTCGGCGGCCAGACTCGCCTCGACCATCTCGATCGGATCCTTCCGCTCGTAGTCGGCCGGGGTCCGAGGGCGACGGTAGGCGAACTGATCTTCGGCCTCGTTGTGGAGGCGTTGACGATCGAGGGCCTCGATGAACCCAGGGTAGGTGAGGAGGAACAAGCGCTCTTCGTCGGAGCCGCTGTGTTCGGACGACCAACCGCCCCCGTAGCAGGGGCTGTAGAGGATTGCGACGCTCATGCTGCCTTCTTCGAGCCCTCGTACCGGGCCCTCTCGTTATCACGGGCGGTCGCCCACTCCGCGCAGTCGTCTTCGTAGGAGCGGAGTTTCTCCGGACTCTCCCACCAAACCTTCAACTCGACGCCGCCCTGACGAGGGCACGTCCAGAGGACCGGGATCTCTCGAAGGAGACCCTCCGCCCGACAACGGGCGACGTGGGCCTTCACCTTCGCTCGGTTCGGCTTCGCGACGGGGAACGCGATCGAGCCGGCCCACACGCGAGGGTCGTCCTGCTGGAGGACGACGCCCTGGAGCGGCTTCTGCCAGCAGTCGGGATGGGCCGCCTGGTACGGCCATCGCTTCGAACCCACCACATCGCCCGGCTGGAACGTCTTCGTCATGACCTAGTAACGAACGAGACCTCGAAGGCTACACCTTCGATTTCCGTTTCCGTTCCTGAAGGAATCTCATGAGGGCGACCTGGCAGTGCGGAGCGTTCGAGAGGATCTCCATCGTCATCCGGTTCGTCGCCCACCGAGAGTCGTCGAGCGCGACCCTGTCCCAGGTCTTCCCTCGAACCTTCCATCTTTTCTCGGACATTCCTTCAGGTAGGTCCGTGTTGTTCCAGTAGGCGTAGTCCTGGATCCATCGAGGGAGACGACCGATCTTCTCGATCAGACGCGGAAGTCCGTAGGGGATCACGTAGACATACTTCGTGTATCCGCGGTCCGGATCGACGAAGACATGGAGCCCCGCGTCTCCGTAGGCCCTCACGAAGTTCTCGCTCCCGGTCACTGAGTCCACGAAGTCGTACTCGGAAGCGAGCTTCATGACGCCGTTCCAGATCCGAGAACGGAGGAACTCGACGCCGCGAGAGAAGTCCTGGAACCGGAATCGGAACCCGTAGTAGATCTTCGTACTCATGGATCACTTACCCTCCGAGAAGGTTCCGATGAAGCCGAGGCGCTCTCGACCTTTCCCGGGACAGTCATGACACGGCGTCTCGACGTAGGGGTGGAGCGGGCCCGGCTCTGGGAGAGAGGGAAGGCGGGCCTTCACGCACCGCTTCCAGAAGCACCCCGTCGCGTCCGGATAGGCGTCCTGGAACTCGCAGTAGCGTCGAGCGGCCTCGACCTGGTCTGGGGTGGCGGAAGGGCTCCCGGGGCCTCCTAGGCAGCCGGAAAGACCCTCCTCAGGAGTCTTCCTCACCGACCAGCTCCAGGATCCCTCGGGCCAGCTCCCGAGCCGTCTCGCGGTCGATCTTGAGGAACGAGGTTACTCGTCCCGGGGTTCCGCTGGGACGGGTGAGGAGAACGTCTCCCGTCCCCGTGATCATCACACCCACCGTCCGCGAAGAGTCGTCTTCGACGAAGAGGTAGCCCTTGGTCTTGTTGATCTCGATCATCATCGCTGGAAGTTCCTCGTCTGTCCATACTCCTTCGTCACCGTCACGGACGAGGGGGAGACATCGATGGTCAGCCCACCGCAGCCGCCTTCGAGGACGAAGTCGAGCGCCTGCTGATAGGTCGGGAGGGGCTCCCGACGAAGCCAATCGGTCTTCTGATGCCAGAGGTCCCCGACCGTCGAGAGGTACTTCGCGAGGGCTTCCGCCGTCGGGAAGACGGGAGTGACCGGAGAGCCCTCGCTCACTTTCTCCCAGACCTGCCATCCTTCCCCGGAGGGCGGATCGACGTCGACTAGGCCGTACCCGAAGCACTCCTGGCAGTCCTCTCTCCGAACGAAGTTGGAACCGGCCTTCGGTCGGGCGCGGCACTTCGCGCACTTCGCCATTCCCGAATCGAGGAACCCGGGCCAGGTCTCTTCGAGCGGATGGTTGAAGTCGAGGGGGACGCGGTAGATCTGTCGGCTCATGTTGCGGGCTCCACGTTCTGGACGCAGGCGGCGACCAGATGGTCACACATCTGTTCGTAGCCGAAGGTCTCGTTCAGATCTTCGCGCGAGATCTCGTTCCAGCCACAGTGACCGACGAGGGGTTGCTCGGCCGCGACCGATCCGCACTTCTCGCACTTCACCCTCGGCATGATCGCCGGTCGGGTCTGCATAACGAAGACCCTCATGGCGTCGACCTCGTTCCGAAGTCGACGACGAGTTCCGTCTCGGTGAAGACGCGCCAGACCTTGAACTCGTGAGAGACCTTCCGCGCTTCCACCAGCGCGAGTTCCGAGGTCCCGAACAAGAAGGCTTCCTCGCGCTTCGAGGTCGTCCCCGAATAGGGAGCCTCGGGATTCTTCCCAGAGTAGGTGAGGTAGAGGGGTCCGGGACTTCCGACCGCGTCCACGGCGACGTTGTTGAGGGACACGACGTAGTAGATGGCTGAAGCCTTCATGTTCAACCTCCCACCACGAAGGCCGGAGCTGGCTTTTCGCCGGGGCTCGCGTTCTCCGGGCCCGCCCATTCGGCGAAGCTCTCGCGACCGCGATTCTGTGAGACCGCGACGGTGGTGACACCGGAGCCGGTCATCGTTCGGTACGAGTGATCCGGGCCTCCCGCCACGAGGACGGGGAGATCGTCGGACGCGCCTTCGAGCGCCTTCCGGAGCGCCCCCACGGTGAGGTACCGACGGATCACCGGGGTACCGCTCCGATCCCGAGGTCGACCGCATCGCGCTCGACCTTCACGGGCGGATCCTGGATCCGAATCCCGAGTCGAGGGCCGTGGGTGCGGACGAGACGGCCGATCGCCTCGTCCGAGGTCTTCCCACAGTCCCACATCTCTCGCTTCCCCTCGATGTAGGCCATCGTGTCGGTCGCCCGCTTCTCCAGAATGATCGTCGTCATGAGTTCCTCGCTCTAGCCACTCTCTCGGCGTGAGCGGCGCGAGCCGCTTCCCGAACCCGACCGTAGAGCGACCGTCGCTCTTCGACCGGAAGATCCCGAGCCTTCACGCATCGGACTCGCTCGCACAGGAAGAACCCGGGGCCGTCCGTCGCGCCGCAGACTTCATCGTCCGTGTAGTAGGCCGTTCCGATCGGCTTCCCGCACGCGTCGCACGGAGTGCTTTCCCGAAAGCGTCCCGAGCCGGTGTGTCGATCGGTGTAGGCGAAACGGCGGAGCACGTTGCTCACGACGAGACCCTCACGAACCGGCGCTGACGAATCGTTCCCATACACGCCTAACGAACGAGGAAGCTCCCGTTACACTGTTCGGAAAGCGAACGTGGGGATCGGATTCTCCGAGACTCGGCCTCCGTCGTCCGCCCACCGATCGAGCGCCAGAGCCTCTTCGGAATACCCACGCGATTTCAGGATCTTCAGAACGAAGTTCTGCGGGTCCCGACTCTGGGGAATCTTGAGGAAGATCCGAACGACAGGATCGTACTTCATGGAGGCCCCTCCCGCCGGACTCTCCGGCCGGAGATTCTCCCGGGTGCGGCGAAGAATGAGATCCGGGTCGAGGTTCGTCCTCCGAACGAGGTCCTTCACTTCTTGGATGAGATCCTTCATCGCTTCTCTCCTACCTTCGGGAAGACCCGTAGAAGCACTGGGTGCAGTTGTAGTTCACCGGAGCCGAGAGGAAGATCGCCTTGTAGGTCTTCCCGCACTTCGGGCACACGTAGGACTCCTCGGGGAGCGAGGGACCTACGAAGAGAGGGGTGGCCTCCTCGGGGGGCGTAGCGGGCTCGGATGGAGCCGGGGAGGGCTCCTTCGGGGGCTCAGGCTCCGCAGCCCCGAGAAGCGCGAGGATGTCGTTCATGACTTCTTCATTCGCTCGCGAAACAGGACGAAGGCCTTCTCGACGGCTCTGAGAACGCGAATGAGGTTTCGGTCCTTCCGCTTCGAGAGGGCGTCGTAGAGAACCTGGTCCATCCCGTAGAGCCGACCGTAACAACTAGCCGTTCGGAGAAGGATGTCAGAGGCGAATTTCCGAACCTCCTCAGCGAGGTAGATCTCATTCTCCCACGCGATGCGAGTGCGGTTGAACTCGCCCAGCTTCCGAAGTTCGACGTCTCGTGGCTCCCACTTCAGGATGACCCGACGTTCGTACTCGACCGCGAGCCGATAAGCGCGAAACGCTGCTTCCAGGGTTTCCGAATCGGGCTCGGGGATCTTGTAGAGGCTCATCCCTCTTCCTCGTCCGGAGCGACGATCCCCGGAAGGGCCGGAACGGAGGGTCCGCTCCCGAGACGGTTCTGGAGCGACTCGACGCCGAGCTTGTGGAGGGAGAGGGCCATGAAGGCTTCAATCTCCGCCTTCACGGTCGCCGAGACCTTCTCCGAAGCCTCCTGGAACGACTCCAGAACGAAGGGGGCGTTCGACTGGATCTCCTGGAGAGCCTTCTCCACGGCCCAGATGATCTCCTTCTTGTCGTCCTTCGAGAGCGTCTTCTTGTCGAGGAGCGTCCGCGTCGTCTCGACCTTCTCCTTCAGGAACCCCACGAGGGTCTTCATCTTCAGACGGAAGGTCTTCTGGATCTTCTCCGCCTCGGTACGCTCACCGGGAGGCGGGTCCTCCATCCTCTCGTGAAGGATGGAGTTGATCGTGCAGGGGACTCCTCCGCCCATGTTGAGGCTCGTGATCATCTCTGCGAACTGGGCCGGCGAGAGATCGATCTCGATCAGCGTCTTCAGGTTCCCGTGGTACCAGTCCCGGCTGAGGCTGTGCTTCACGGAGGCCTGGGTGATCGAGAGCCGGAAGAACGTCCCGTGTTGCTCGATGCTCGAACCGAAGAGGTGGCGACCTCCCTGGATTCGTCCGATCGAGACCATCCCGAAGGACTCGTGCTCCTCCTCGAACTCGGTGTCGAGGGACGAGTTCACGGTCTCGGTGCGCTTGTAGGGGCGGCGGAAGTCGAACATGGGGGACGCCTTTCTTGACGCGAAGGTCTCGCATTCAAGTAACGAACGGGGCGCCTCCCTTTACACTCCAGGCTCGCACTTACAATCTTCCGGATGCTTCCCACATCCGCGGCAGACGATCCGGTTCACGCACGAGCTACAGATGTAGTGACCGTCCGACTCGCATTCGCCCGCCGGTTTCCCCCTCTTGAAGTCTGGGCAGGGGAACTTCGGGTCTCGGACCCCGTCCATCCACATCCCCTCGCCCGTCAATTGGGCGAGGCGGATCTTCTTCTTGGACAGTTCCTTCTCAGTGGATTCGATCTCGTCTCGAAGAGACCGGACCTCTTCCAAGAACTCGGCGCTCATGCCCTACTTCGTTCGGGCGCGGAGGAGCTTCTCGATCCGGGCCTCCTCGGCGAACGCTTCCCGAAGGTAGTTCATGAGGTGGGGCTCGGGGCCGTCCCCCGGCGGGGGAAGGTCGATACGTCCCAGGGTCCGACTCTCCCAGACCCGAGGGCCTAGAATTTTCCGGACTTGGGTGATTTCCACGGGCGCTTCTCTCGGCTCGTGCATTTGCTTTGTCCCTACCCTAGGCCGGCGAATAGTCGGATCCTTCACCCTCCCTTTACGCTCTTTCGTTCTTGATACTAGCCCAAAAATCCCTGGGGATCTTGGACGGTCAAGCGAGGGGCTCGGGGAGGATTTTCTTGCGGTGTCTCTCGATCACCAAGTCCATTCCCTCGCGAACGTAAATCGCTACCGGGACCCGAGTCTTCTCGGAGAGGAGCTTCAGGGCGTCGTACTGATCTTGGTGGAGGTAGACCGTGGTGCTGATCTTTTTTCGGGACACGAGCGACTCCTAAGTCCGACGAGAATTGGATAGACCTTCGGCGACCTTCAGGCTGAGGCCGAGACACTCTACGTAGAGATGGGCTTCTTCTATCTCGCTCATGCCCTCCGCCGTCTCGATCACTCTCGCGTTCGGAGGGATCGTTCGACCCCACGCGCTTCGAAGGCGGATACAGTCGAGGAGGAGCCTGGCCCTCTCGTTCCGAATGAACCCGACGGATAGGGTTCGAGGCGCCAGGAGCCTTCTCACTGCGGAGAGAGTCCGACGTCGTAGGGCTTTCGTCGCGAGAGGGATGTCGAGGGTCTCCTTCCGAGGAACGGACGTAGTGATTCCGATCCCATGAGAAGCGGCATGAACCCCTAGCTCGGTCTCGTGGATGTAGTAGGGGTGGACGAGGATCACCTGTACGGGACTCTTCGTTGAGTCGTGGAGGATCTTCTGGACGTCGGTCGTGACGCAGAGGAAGTCCCAGTCGCTGTCCGGACGAGCGCAACCCGAGGCGCGACTTCCGATCAGGATGATCCGATCGTTCAGAGAGCGCCCCTTCGACTCCAAGGCGTCCCTCAGACACGAGTAGGGGTTCTCAACCATCCAGCCTCTTGTCCGGGGAGGAGACGATGTTCAGATTCGAGTAGATCACCATCCCTCGAACGTTGTGGACAACCTCTCCGTAGATCCAGTACTCGGCGACCTGAGGGAATCCCTTAAATCCCTTCGGGTTTCGAAGATAGGTCCAGCTGTCGCGAGGTCCGTGAAGGTACCCGCCGGAGGCGAGGACTCCCTTTCGGATCGTCTCAGACCGAACCTTCGCCGGGATCTTCAACCATTCTTCAAGAGCCCGAGGATTCGAGAGTTTCGGGTCCGGGGCTCCTCGAACCAGGTTGCGGATCTCGGCCTCCATGAGGTCGAACATGCGGATCTTCCTTCCGCACTTCCCACACTCCGCGTCGTAGCCGAAGTGATCCACTCCGGTGACGTACATCTCGAACCCAAAGACCCATCGCTTCGACACGTACCACGAGTGACCTTTCGTCACGCATTCGCGCTCGCGGTACCTCGTGTAGGCTTCTTCAGCGAGGGTTCGGACCCGTCGGAAGCGATCTCTCAGGGTGTACTTCCTCGGGGCTCCGCGAGCGTTCTTCCGATACGGGCTCACTGAGGCCTCCGGTTCGAGAGATGGGTCTCGATCGTCCGGAAGATCTTCTGCGCGAGGTCCTTGTCGTCGACCGAGATGCGCCCGATCGACTCCTTGACCACTACACGCTTCGAGGCCTCGA